>OGOA01000917.1_pt1 | contig 16774 bp, 16 predicted proteins | sample 1573621 | NCBI WGS metagenome assembly OGOA01 (sample SAMEA2581917, study PRJEB24529) | metagenome | biome: Human gut stool | place: China | collected 2011
TTTTTTCTCAAAGGCATGAGAATACTTTGAGAAATTAACAGCGATATTATAGATAATCTACAACCGAACTGAGCTTAATTCCGTTGGACCCTTTGATCAGGATAGTGTATCCTTTCGGCTTGTCGGCTTCCCGTTCCTTTATTACTTCCTGTACGTTGGGATAGGTTTGGAAGGAGTGCTCTGCTGCTGCAAACTGATCTCCTACCAGCCATACTTTTTCGAACGCGCATTCTTTGAGGTAGTCTGCTATCTTCTGATGTTCGGCAGCGCTTTCGGCACCCAGTTCGCGCATATCACCAAGGATGAGCATTTTGTGAGGAACTTCCATGTTGCGGAAGTTCTGTAAGGCAGCCATCATGCTGGTCGGATTGGCGTTGTATGCGTCGATGATCAGTGTGTTATCGTCCGTTTTCTTTAGTTGCGAGCGGTTGTTCTGTGGTGTATATCCGGCTAAGGCTTCGTTGATCTTTGCATCTTCCACTCCGAAGAAGCGGCCGATGGTGATGGCAGCCAGTGCATTGGGGAAGTTGTATTCTCCGATCAGTTGCGTCTGAACCTGATAGGATTTACCATCCTTGCCCGCTTTCCATTCGAAAGTGAGGTAAGGGGAGTTGCCGGTGATTCGTCCGTTTACGTAAAGGTCATCTTCGGTGCCGTAAGGGATCAGGTTCAGTCCTTCGGCAATGTTCATCAGATAAGCATTGTCGTGATGGATAAAGACGGTAGAACCTTCTTTCTTACGGAGAAAGTCATAAAGTTCTCCTTTCGTTTTTATAACCCCCTCAAATGAGCCGAATCCTTCCAGATGGGCTTTACCTACATTGGTAATGATACCGTAATCCGGTTCCGCAATATTAGATAAGAATTTAATTTCTCCCGGGTGGTTGGCACCCATTTCGATGACCGCCAGATCGTGTTCTGCCTTTAAGCGTAGCAAAGTGGTGGGAACCCCGATGTGGTTATTCAGGTTTCCCAAGGTATAAAGTACATGATAGGATTGTGACAATACTGCGGATATTAATTCTTTGGTGGTTGTTTTACCATTCGTTCCGGTAATTCCTATGATGCGTGTGCCCAATTGGCGACGGTGATAATTAGCAAGCTGTTGTAACGTTTCCAAACAGTTGTCCACCAGAATATAACGTTCGTCATCTTTTGGATTATGGCCTGTTTCGTCAATGACTGCATATGCACAGCCATCATTTAAGGCTTGTGCAGCGAAAGCATTGCCATTAAATGAGTCACCTTTGAGCGCAATGAATAAAGAACCTTTCGGACAGTTTCTACTGTCGGTGGTTACTGTACCACAGTTTAGAAATATTTGATAAAGGGTAGAAATTTCCATGTTTTTATAATTGAAAGACGCGGGCAAACTTACACAAATTCTCCGGAATAACCTCCTAAAAGGCGCAAATTAGCGCAGTAGAATTTGAATATTAAGAAGTTAAAAGCAAATTGCGGAAACTGGGCAAAGTGCATGAAACCGTCTTAAAGCGGATTGCAGCGAAAGAATGGTTTTCAAATCATTACCCGATGGAAATGCGGATTTGTCCCTATCATGGGACGGGTAACGATTAACGGGACGGTGGCGCAGTTCAGTTGCAAGCGGACTATCCGCAAAGAGCTATGGGACGCCAAAGGCAACAAGGCGAAAGGCAAGAGCGTGGAAGCGAGGGACACCAACCTTGCGCTCGACAACATCAAGGCTCAAATCATCAAGTACTACCAGCGCATATCCGACCGTGAGGCTTATGTCACGGCTGAAATGGTACGCAATGCCTATCAAGGCTTGGGTGGTGAGTATGAAACGCTACTCGGTGCTTTCGACAAGGAAAACGAGGTGTTCAAGAAACGTGTCGGGAAAGACAGGGTAAGGGCTACCTATATGGCAAGGGTACGGGCAAGAAACCATGTGGCGGCATTCATCAAGTCGCGCTATAAGCGGAACGATATGTCCATGCAGGAGCTGACCCCCGACTTCATCAAGGAGTTCGCTATCTTTCTTTCCAATGAAGCAGGATTACACAACGGTTCGATATGGGAAAACTGCATGTGGCTGAAAGGTGTGGTGATGCGGGCGCACTTCAACGGACACATACCGAGAAATCCGTTTGCCCAGTTCCACATAAGCCCTAACACAAAGGAACGTGAATACCTGACAGAAGATGAGTTGAAAACACTGATGGAATTTCAGTTCAAAGACCCCAAGAACTCCTACCTCCGTGATATTTTTGTTTTTGCCAGCTTTACTGCCTTGTCGTTCGTGGACATCAAGGAACTGAGCAACGACCAAATTGTGGAGGTAAACGGAGAGAAATGGATTATCTCCAAGCGACACAAGACGGGTGTGCCGTTCCAAGTAAAGCTGTTGGACATTCCCTTGCAGATAATCGAACGCTACAAGCCTTTCCAAGAAAACAACCTTATATTTCCTAACCTCAATTATTGGTCTGTCTGTAAACGGATGGGCAAGATGATAAAGGAATGTGGCATAACGAAGAAAATCAGTTTCCATTGCGCAAGACACGGGTTTGCAACTCTGGCTCTCTGCAAGGGTATGCCGATTGAAAGCGTGAGCCGCATTTTGGGGCATACGAACATAGAAACCACCCAAATCTATGCGAAGATAACCGTTCAGAAACTTGACAACGACCTTACAATGCTGGGCGACAAACTGAGCAAGTCTTTCGGAAACGTAAAAATGGCAGGACTATGAAGCGTGAAACGATTATAATGGATGAATACGGTAAAGTAACCGTACCGTCCGATACCGCCAACCTATGGATGAGCGAAGCGGAACTGTTGGAGTTGTTCGGGGTAATCGCCCCGACACTCCGTACCACTGTCAAAGCCGTATATAAAAGCGGAGTGTTGCAATCTTGCGAGGTGGAAAGATGTATTAAGCAGCCCAACGGTTACGGCGTGGACGTGTACGCTCTGCCAATGGGCGTGGCACTCGCTTTCCGTATCGGCACGCCTAATGCCGAAAGAGTACGCAATGCCCTGCTGGAGAGGTTGTGCTTGCGAAAAGAAAAGCAACTCCTATGGACATTCATACGTGGTAGTGCTTATGAATGTTAGTGCGTATTGATGTATAGACTAACTGATGCACTTACGTCAGCCCGAAAACGGGAAAACCTTTTTCGGGCTGGCTATAGAATACCTTTGTATTCCATCTTATACATATCCAAGCCGTCCGCCCAATAATCTTTTTTAACCTCAAGCAGAACAAACCCCTGTTTTTCGTAAAACTTATAAACCAATTGCGATGTGCGTACTATTATTTTCTTTATGCTACTGATATTTCTAAGTTTTTCTATCCTATGGTTGAGCAATTTTGTCCCCAACGATTTTCCTTGATAAGCAGGATGAACAATATCCCAACTTATTTTTCCTGTCGTCATGTTATCCGCAAAATTTATTCCTCCACAACCTACAATCATTCCAGCAAATAGCAGGACATAGTAAAGCTCTACTTCTTCATCTAAATACCTGCCTAAATCTGCTTCTTCTTTCACGGCGAAATACTTCGGAATGTTTAATCTTATCAAATTCATTACGTCATTCCTGTCAGTCGGACAATATTCCCGAATTATAATATGGCTATCCATGTATGACTTTTTTGGGTTTATATGGAAGCAAAGGTATTTATTTTTCTCGGCAACAAAAACATAAGAACCTACATAATCTGCATTTTCTTATCCCTCCGTTTCGATTGCTTCGTTCTGCATAGATTTGCGTATCAGTGTTTTAATCTTTATGCCGTAGCTTTGCCCCGATGTTAAACCTGTTGCCGAGATTGTTTGTCGGCGGCATAAAACCCAGCAAAGCCTATGGCAGAAAAAGAAGAATTCATCCGTGTGGGGACTACCCTCTACAAGATTGTGAACCAGCCCCGAATGGACGGCGGTTGTGTGAAGAAACGTATTGCATGGAATGCCGAAACCTTGCGGCAGGACTACGGCAAGGACTACATGGCGACCGTGCCGAAGTATGACGGTTTCTGCACCGTACCTGCCCATGTGGACTATAAGCCCGTAATCGGCAAGTTCCTTAACCTGTACGAGCCGATAAGCCATGTTCCCGTGCAGGGTGATTTCCCCTGCATCCGTTCATTGGTGGAACACATCTTCGGGGAGCAATACGAGTTGGGGATGGATTATCTTCAACTGCTCTATTTGCAGCCTATACAGAAGTTGCCCATCCTGCTGTTGGTATCGGAGGAACGCAACACAGGCAAAAGCACATTTCTGAACTTTCTGAAAGCCCTGTTTCAGGACAACGTGACGTTCAACACCAACGAGGATTTCCGCAGCCAGTTCAATTCCGACTGGGCTGGAAAGCTCCTTATCATGGTGGATGAGGTGCTGTTAAGCCGCAGGGAGGACAGCGAGCGGTTGAAGAACCTGAGCACTACACTTTCCTATAAAGTGGAAGCCAAAGGCAAAGACCGTGACGAGATAGCTTTCTTCGCCAAGTTCGTGCTGTGTTCCAACAACGAATATCTGCCTATAATCATTGATGCAGGGGAAACACGTTATTGGGTGCGCAAGATAGACCGCTTGCAGTCGGATGATACCGACTTCCTGCAAAAACTGAAAGCGGAGATACCCGCATTTCTCTACCATCTGCAACACAGGCTGCTATTCACCGAAAGGAAAAGCCGTATGTGGTTCGCACCCTCGCTGCTGCATACCGAAGCCTTGCAGCGCATCATCCGCAGCAACCGCAACCGATTGGAGATAGAGATGCACGAGCTTATCCTCGACATCCTGGACAGGGTAGGTTCGGATACTTTTTCGTTCTGCCCCGATGACATCCTCGTCTTATTGACAAACTCGCATGTCAAGGCGGAGAGGCATCAGGTGCGGAGGGTATTGCAGGAGCGTTGGAAACTGAAACCTGCCCACAACACACTCACATATACCACCTATCAGGTGGACTACACGAGAGAGTGCCGCTATGCGCCCAAACGTACGACAGGGCGGTTCTACACAGTGACAAGAGAGTTTTTGGAAACATTATGATTCTTTTTTTGATGAATTGATGAATAAGAATATAACAGCATTGAATATCAGTAGAATATACCATCATCAAACCTTAATCAAGAATAAGGTACTGATGAAAATAGAATACAGTATGGACAGACCATGCCCGACATTGCAAATGATGATTTTCTCTTTTCGCAAGCAATTTGATGAATATATGATGAGAGTATATAGTATTATATATCAATATATTAAATATCTAAATTATCAAAACATCGTTTTATCACCCATCATCAAATCCGTAGGAATATATACTATGACAATTCAGGAAGCAAAACAAATCAGCATCGCAGACTATCTGCAAAGTCTGGGCTATTCGCCCGTGAAACAGCAAGGCGAAAGCCTATGGTACAAATCACCTTTCCGGCAAGAAACGGAAGCGTCATTCAAAGTGAACACTAACCGCAACCTGTGGTTCGACTATGGACTGGGCAAAGGCGGCAACATCATCGCACTGGCGCAAGAACTCTATTTCTCCGACCATGTGCCTTATCTGCTCCGTAAGATAGCGGAACAGGCTCCACACGTCCGTCCCGTTTCCTTCTCTTTTCACCAACATGCATCCGAGCTATCCTTCCAACAGCTGGAGGTCGGGGAACTCATACATCTGGCATTGCTACGCTACTTGCAGGAACGTGGGATTGACACCACACTGGCAAAACCGGAGTGCAAGGAACTGCACTTCATCCATAACGGCAAACCTTATTTCGCCATCGGCTTCCCGAATGTGGCAGGAGGGTTTGAAGTGCGCAACCAATTTTTCAAGGGATGCATCGCACCGAAAGACATCAGCCACATCCGGCAGTCGGGAGAGCCGAAGGAGAAATGTCTGGTATTCGAGGGCATGACGGACTATCTCTCTTTCCTCACGTTGAGGAAAAGGAACTGCCCGACCATGCCCAACCTTGACGGGCAGGATTATGTCATTCTCAACTCCACCGCCAACGTGCCGAAAGCCATAGATGTGCTGCACGGGTATAGGCGTATCCATTGTCTGCTTGACAATGACGAGGCAGGAAGAAAAGCGTACCAAGAGCTGGCAATTGAGTTTGACGGACGCATCCGGGACTTCTCCCACAACTATCACGGGCATAAAGATCTGAACGATTTCCTGTGTGGAAAGCGGCAGAATTTAACCGTCAATCCACCACCCCAAAATATCGTTAAACCGAAGAAAAAAGGGTTTGGGTTATAAAGTATCAAACGAGAAAAAACGGGAGCTGCCCGAAATTGCCCCGGTTGGAATCGTGGGGTAGCAAGTTTGTGTTTCGGGACACCCGAAACCGCTTGCCACCCGTCTTCCGAATATCAGGGGCGGCATCCCGTTGGTCTATTCATTAACTATACTGACAACACTTGAAAATGGATAAAAAGGAAGACAAGAAACATAACAAAGGCGGTCGCCCTAAGAAAGGGGCAACCGAGAAACTGACATACCGTGTGGCGGTGAAGCTGGCGGCAGCCGACTACTTCCGTCTGATGACACGGGCGTATGAAGCCGGAGTGTCATCAAGCGAATACATGAGGGAGTGTTTCCGAAACGGTCATGTGAAGGGACGGCTGTCGGAGGAACATGCCGCCCATGTGCGGAACCTGTGTGGCATGGCTAACAACCTGAACCAGCTTGCACGCAGGGCAAATGCAGGGGGCTTCTATGAGGAACGTGATGACTGCAAGGTGGTAGTGGCAAGAATCCATGAACTTCTAACCAAGATTGGGATATGATGGCGAAAATCGTACACGGCAGTAATTTCAAGGGTGTGGTGGACTACATCCTTGACAAGGACAAGGGAGTGCAGATAGTGGCTCATGAGGGCTTGTTCATGGAAAACAAGGACACCATCGCAATGAGCTTCAACATCCAGTCGCAGATGAACGGCAAGGTGGCGAAGCCTGTGGGACACATCGCCCTGAGTTTCTCCAAAGAGGACGAGCCACGCCTGACAAACCATGTCATGGCAGGGATAGCACTTGAGTACATGGAGAAGATGGGATTGCGCAACACGCAGTTCTTCATCGCCCGCCACTTCGACAAGGAGCATCCGCACGTGCATATCGCCTTCAACCGCATAGGCAATGACGGCAGGACCATTTCGGACAGGAACGAGCGGTTGCGCAGCACCCGTATCTGCAAGGAACTTACCTTGAAATACGGTCTGCACATGGCTGGCGGCAAGGAGAATGTCAAGCGCAACCGTCTGAAGGAGCCGGACAGGACGAAGTACAGGCTGTACGACATACTGAAAGCGGAAGTCGGCAGGTGCGGCAACTGGAATATGCTTGTCGCCAACCTGCACCGTCAGGGGGTGAAAGTCCGCTTCAAGCATAAAGGGCATACAAATGAAGTACAGGGCGTGGTCTTCACCATGAACGGCTACCACTTCAACGGTTCCAAAGTGGACAGGCGTTTCAGTTATTCCAAAATTGATGCAGCCTTGCAGCATAACAGGAATGTGGAACGTATGAACAACACCTATACAGCAGATACGCCAAGCGCATCTGCCGACCCTGCAAGAGGTGAACTTTTCAGCGGTTCATTGGGATTGCTGAACGGTAACGGCTTATCCTGCAACGCTGCCGATGCGGAAGCCAATCAGGAGATGGCGGAGATATTGCGCAGGAAGAAGAAACGTAAACGGGGAATGAGATTGTAAAAATATATCCCTAAGTCACATTAACTTACCTTTATGAGACATTTCAAAATGTCTCATAAAGGTAAGTTGCATATATTAAGCCATTCCTAAAAATTTACTCATACGGTCAATACATTTTTTCTTTTGGCTGAGATTGGGATGCACATACAAATTGAGTGTTGTCGCCACATTCGAGTGACCAAGTATAACACTGACGGTTTTATAATCACATTGACTTTCAATACATCTGGTCGCAAATGTATGGCGAAGTCCATGAAAAACCAAATGAGGAATATTAAGCCGTTTTAGCAATCTGCTAAAATAATCACGGTAAGAGCGTGGCTCCTTGGATTGAGTGGAGGTTCCTACTACATATGGAGATTGTGATTGTTTTCTAACCGTTTTCAAGGACTGAAATAGTTGTTTTGAAATAGGAATTTCACGACAAGAGTTCTTCGTTTTAGGAGATGTGTGAATCCTTTCAGTCGTTTTCAACTCGCAATTGTATATTCTGCCAACCGTATGTCTTACAGTAATTATTCTCTGTGTAAAATCTACGTCCTCCCATTGTAAAGCACACACTTCACCAATTCTCATTCCCGTACAAAGGGCTAACAATACACCTATATTTTGCTGTGTAGGTTGTTCTATCAAGTGATTCATCAGTATCCGTTGATGATTCAAGGATAAGGTAGGCAATAATTTGTTTTCCGTATCAGTGGGATATTCGATTTCCCATTCCTCAAAATGGAAAATCCCGTGCTTATTCCCATACTTAACAATGGACTTGAGCACTGCTACCATATCCCTGACGGTTTTCCTTGCTAATCCCGATGCACATTTGTCTATTACAAACTGCTGTACATCACATTCTGCTATTGTTTCCATTGTGCCAAACCATGGCAACAAATGAGTTTGCAATGTAAGCAGATAAGCGCACATCGTGGAGTGTTTCACTATAGGGCGTTTTGCATCACACCATATCTTGGAAACATCTTGAAATGTTTTTTTCTTATTCATAATTTTGAGAGAATTAAAAATATAACTCTCTCAAAATAACATACATTTATCTATTTCCCTTTGAACGGTTATGAGTTTTGCAAAGCATTTCACAATTTTCTATATTAGTTGCCCCACCATTGCTCCATGCTGTCACATGGTCGGCATCCATTTCTGACAGTTTGTAAATGCGGGTCTTATTGGCATTATTCCCTGAAGCACAAAGTGGGCAGTTGGAAACACCCTGTTTCTCTGCCATCTCGGTTTGACGTTTGTAAGCTGTTCTTTTTGTCGATTCTTCAAATATACGAATGTCAAGTAGTTTCTTGTCCATTTCTCCGCCTAACACATATTCATAAATGTTACGGGGGCATTTTACGCTTTCATCTGCCTGTAGGGCTTTTACTCTTTCTGTAACATGGTCAATACTATAAGGAGTGGCATGATATGTTTCATATAACCGTCCCCATTCCAAGCCGCACATATCTCGTTCAACCATTGTGAATGTGGCAGATGTCCAATCAATAACTGAGCGGAAATAACATTCCAACTCACCAGTGGAGGTATCATGACGATGCTGACTCATATAAGCATCTACACTCATTCCTTTGCTGTCGCAAATCCATTTAAGAGCTTCCGCCAAATAATCTTGTCGTTTCACATCCCCCTTGATATAATGACTCCATTTTTGAATTTCCGCATTTTGAGAATTGCTGAATACTCGTTTGGCAGCATTCACGAACTCGCCTGAATAGATGGCATTTAGCAACTCTTGTTCCTTGAGCGGAATACCTACAATGTTGATGGTCTTGAACCACTCCTTAATTTCTTTTTCTTCACCCTCGCATTCATAAACGAGCAGAGGAGATTGCATAATCTTTTGTTGCTGTTCTTCGGGCAATCCCGAAAAATATTGCACATTATCTGATTCGTCCTTAATGGCGAATTTTCCTGTAACAAATCGACCGATAGAGGTAATACGCTGTTGCCCATCAAGCACCTCAAATCGCCCATTTGCTGTACGGTTGAAATAGATTAGCCCGATTGGATAGCCCTTTAGCAGTGATTCTATCACAGCCACATCCCGTTTTCCGTCATTGTAAATGTAATGGCGTTGATACTCGGGTTGGATAGTAAGTTGTCCGTTCAATCCGAACAAACCTTTGCCCTCCAACTCATTATAAGTAAATCCTTTGCAAATGTCTGCAACTGTCCATTCTTTATGTAATGTTGTATTCATGATATTTTAGTTTTAAGTTGAAATCTTAGGGCAGACTCAAGGTGATTCTGGTAAAGAACTTGGCTTGCGTCCATATCCTCGTGAATTGAAGATACTAAACCCCAGTTTACGAGATGGTCAGCTTTACTATTTAGAGAACGGAATTCCACAAAAGCCATATGCGCGAGTTTTAATAAAAAAGATACCTGAGTTATGAAGTTCTTTGAAATCTTAGGGATAACAAAAACATGGTTTGGAAGTGCTTCCAAAATCTATCCAGAGCAGATTCAAATAGACCGTCATGGGAAAGAGTCTAAAGTTACAAAACTTAATGATGGAGCGGTGCTGCTTCACCATGAAACTCCTATGAATGAGACCTATTACATCGTAGAAGGAAAATGTTATACCCAAGTTTATGCAAGAGTTCTTATTAGACATATCGAATTATAATTTGCGTATGAGTAATCGGGCATATGTTGAGACTAAAAAACCGCTATTCCAAATAGCACCTCGACGATTCAAATCTGCAAAATTTGGAGTATCGAAACTGGTGTATTCCTTGACTTTTAGTGCCCATTCGTTTCCTCTATCGGTTATCCCTAAGATTTCAAATTGCTCCGGACAATACTTGTCTAAGAAGGAAATAGGAACTCCCATTACACCATCATAATCTGAGGGTATAGCATCTGTAAAAGGAACTTCTATAGCATCATAATTGTCGTAATGGTCATAAGAGCTTTTACCTTTCAGTTCTTTATGTTTTGAAAAGCGAAGGTTGTCAGCCATAGTCATTAAAGGTAATGGTTCATGACGGCGTCCGTGGTCTATATTGGTAAACCAACGTACACCTTTTACTCTAATGAATTTACGTCCACTCTCATCTATTCTCCATCCAGCTGCTGCTAACGGATATTCATTAGGGACTTCAAATTCTCTGTCTCCACTATGAATAGAATATCCCAGCCACATTTTATTTTCTTTTATTAATGGGAATGCCTCTTTATAAGTTATGGCATTCATGTTGCCAATAATAATAAATTTTTTATCTGCCTCTACAATCCACGCCAAGAATTCACGAAACAAGGAGAACGGAGGGTTGGTGATAATTATATCTGCCTCATTGCGAAGTTTTGTAACCTCTTTACTGCGGAAATCCCCATCTCCTTCAAGATATTCCCATTGCAGGTCGGCAATATTAACTTTCCCATCACCCGTTAAATCTTTATCGAGAATGAATATTTTGCCCTTAGTCTGTGCTTTTGTTGGGTCAAATTGAGGAGCATCCATCTCAAATAAAGAAGGTTCTGCCAATAATTTCATTTTTTTGGCATCTGGCGCATAACTTGTAGAAATCAGTTTCTTCAACCCCAACTCATCGAACTTTGCCGCAAAAAAGCGGGTAAAGTTACTCCATTCTGGGTCATCGCAAGGAAGCAACACTGTTTTATCTCGAAATACATCAGGATTGTATTCGAGATAGGCATTCATTTCAATTTCAATGTCGTGAAATTGCGTATAGAACTCGTCATTTTTAGCTGCCTTAGCTTCTTTCAAGTTGGTATTTGCCATATAATCTATTTCTTTAATTCATTAGGAATAAGAAGTGAACGAACATCTTCATTTAATATCTCGGCTATTTGATATAGAACATGGATGGGTGGTTGGACTCTGTTTGTTGTATATAGATTGACCATATTAAAGGTCTTTCCAAGTCTATTTGCCAACTCTGTTTGGCTAATACCCTTTGCATCCAATACTTCCTTTATCCGGTTCATACACGTGCTATCTTGTTTAACGAGTGCAAAAGTACAAAATTTTATTTGGTAAACGGGCGTTTTCTGCCATAAAAGTATTACCTTTGCATATAACAATTTTAATTGTCTTCTTATGCAAAAGATACTGATTGACGAAATTAGAATAGATGGATTCCGTGGATTGAAAGATTTTAAAATGAGCCTTTCAGAAACTACGGTACTGACCGGCATGAATAATGTCGGGAAAACCTCTGTTTTAAAAGCTCTACAGCTGTTGTTTGGAAATAGCTCGTTCCTTTCAACAGAAGATTTACACATTGACAAGAACGGCAAATCAAATTGTATCATTGTTGATGCCAAAATAGTAGCAATTGATAATGCTGGAAAACGTATCCCAAATTTCTCAGATGTATGGGAAATTGCATTTGGTGCGGATAATATAAAAATGGATGCTGAAGAACACGCCTATGTGCCTTTGCGTGTTAAATACACTTTTCAAACACTTCAGAATTCATTTAATAGGGATATGCAAATCTTGAATGAATGGGACTCTGCAGGCATCGCTTGGCAAGATTTGAAAGGTAAAAAATCCACTGTTAAGGGAGATTATTTTCAGTTCCACTATTTGGATGCTAAACGAGATATTCAGGATGATTTAAAAGCCAGAACCTCTTATTTAGGTAAAATGCTTGGTGATGTAGTTAGCAATTATGACCCGAAAGATGTTGCTGAATTAGAACAAAAAATAAGTTCTTTAAATGCAGAAGCCATAGAAAAGAGTGATGTGCTTAAAAATATTCAGGAATCACTAAAAGGGATTGACGCTACAATGGACTCTTCGGGCAAGGTCTATGTTTCACCTTTTGCTAAGAAATTGCGAGATTTGAACAAAAGCTTGACGATTCATTATGGAACGGAGGATAGTAGTTTTACAATGGACTATCATGGCATGGGAACTAGGAGTTGGTCTTCCATGTTGTCGTTTCGGGCTTTTGTAAAGCAAATGTGCGATAGCAAGAAGCCGGAAGACGAGGCTTTTTTGCCGATTATAGCTATAGAAGAACCTGAAGCGCATTTGCATCCGAATGCACAGAAGCAACTCTACAAACAGATGAACGAAATGCCGGGCATTAAAATAATCTCAACACATTCTCCGTATGTGGCTGCATGTGCGGAATTGTCAGAGCTGAGAGGTATGTATAAAGCCGCAGAGAAGACTATTTGTGGAAGTTTGCCCGTTGCAGAACTAACACCAGAGGAACAAAGAAAAATCAGACAAGCCGTATTGACGAGCAATGGCGAACTGTTGTTTGCCAAAGGTATTGTGTTGGGAGAAGGTGAAACAGAAGTACAAGCTTTACCTATTTTCTGCCAGCAACATTGGGGATTGACTCCCGTTGAGTCCGGTCTGTCGTTTGTCGATGCAAAGGGGTGTGGTAATTATTATCCGTTTGTCGTCCTTGCTGATGCGTTCAAAATACCTTGGTACATTTTCTCGGATGGTGAAGCAAAAGCCCAAAAAGAACTCAAAAAACTTTTGGAAAGGATCTATAATGAAGATAAGGAACTGGCAGAACAGAAGAATATTTTCCTCATTCCCGATGAAAAGGATTTTGAAGGAATGCTCCTTGACGATGGGTATAAGGATGAAATAGAAAAAGCTATAGAACAATTGAAAGGAGAAGGCTATATTGATAAATTTATTAGAGAAAATAATCATAAGCCTAAGAAACGAGAAAAGACTTCTAAAGTGTGTGAAAGTTGTCATCAGAATATTTTTGTTGATATAGAACGAATATATGATAATGAAGATGGCCGACTGACAGCTTTGGATGATATAATGGAGAAAAACAAGGCCCAGTTAGGTCCGGTGTTGGCAAATTGCATAATTGAAAGCGGAAAAACATTACCTCCATTGGTAATTAAACTATTTGATGGAATAAAAAAGGACATATGCCATGTGTAAGATAAAGTTATCTTCTAAACAACAAGAAATTGCATCATTGAAAGATGGCGCAATTTTAGTACGTGCAAGTGCCGGTAGTGGCAAGACAAGAGTACTTGTTGAGCGTATAAAGATGTTGGCTGGTATGACTAAACGTAAGGTTCTGGCGATTACGTTTACCAACAAAGCTTGTGAGGAGATTAGAACAAGACTTGCGGAAGTGGATGAAAATCTGCTGGAACATGTTTTTGTTGCAACTTTCCATGGTCTGTGTGAGTCAATCATTGAAAGCCATATCGCCGCTACAAGATTTGTGACAATGCCGCAAATCTTTGCAGATGACGACAGAAAAAAAATTTTGGAAGAAACAATTACAGAAACTCCATCATTGAGCCAGTGGTATAGGGGGCTGAATGATAAAGAACGTAGGGAAACTCTTTATCGGGCATTGGATAATATCAGTCTTATAAAACGGTCTGTGATTTTAGATGATGAACTGTCTAAGGTTATTAAAGATGGACAGATGCGTAATCTATATTTAAGTTATAGAGAGCAGATGGATTCGCTAAACGCAATTGATTTTGATGATTTGTTGCTTAATGCTTACCAATTACTGATACATAACCCAAGAATTGCAGACTTATATCGAAGAAGTTTTACATACATTTGTGTGGACGAGGCACAGGATTTAAACAAGGCTCAATACATGGTTCTTCGTGCGATTACTGGTAGCGAGCATAAGAACGTAATGCTGGTTGGCGACACCAAACAATCTATATATGCCTTTAATGGATCAAGCAGTAAATATATGGATGATTGGTTTGTGAATGACTACACCCCGACCATATATAACCTAAATGAGAATTATCGAAGTGCTAAGGCGATTTTGGATTATGCACAAAAGGTAGTGCATGATGACACCTTAGATGTAACCTTACCTTATACGGGCGTTTGTAAGGAATATGCTTATGATACACCATGTGAGGAAGCGCAAGAAGTAGTAAGTGGTATAAAATCATTGGTTGGTACTGAAATAGAAGGTTATGACGGGAAATTGAGCTATTCTGATATTGCAGTACTTGCTAGAAATAAATTCGTTCTTGGAAAGATTGAAGAACAATTAAAGAGTAGTAACTTGCCATATCATTATAAAACTACGGGAGCAGGTCTGGAATTTGCATCCACTGCTGCTAAAGCCTTTGATTTGGCTATGGTAGTACGAACCAATCCCTATGATAGACTGCATCTTGATATGTTGCAGTCTATAGTAGGCGTGAGCCATTGCAAATCATTAGAACAAGTCGTAGAAAGTATTAGCGATGCATTCTTGAAAGAAGTCGTGCAGCAAGCCTCACTATTGGAAGATGATGGTAGTAATATGTATCAAACCATCAAATCTGTATTGAATACTTTAAAAGCCTCTAATGCTTCGGAATTTAAATCAACAGATGAAGCTTTGGCTGTTTTTGATGAATTTGAATTATTAAAACATCATTGGAGCTCTTATGCTAAGAGTGTAACAAACTATTCTTTGTCTGCTTTTCGTAATGCAATGTCGTTGGGGCAAACTTCGGTTGCTTCTTTGGATGTAGAAGGGGTTACATTGAGTACGGTTCACACTATGAAAGGTCAACAAGCTGTAGTAGTATTCCTTGTGGGTATGGATGAGGGTACATTCCCCGATTACCGTGCTATAAAAAAAGGGAACAATAGCATTGAAATGCAACAAGAGAAAAATAACCTATATGTTGCAATTACTAGAGCTCAAAGACATCTTTATATTTGTTACCCTCAAAAAAGAAAGATGCCTTGGGGCGATTGGTCTCCAAGAAAAAAATCTAGTTTGCTTCCCAAACAAACGATTGTATAAACTGATTGTTTAGGGCAAACGAGATATGTATCAGACGTCAATTTAGAAACATCAATAACGGTATAAACAGAGAATACCTCAAATTGGAGAAAAAAACTCCATTGCAATTTGAGGTATTCCAGTTTTTATTGCTACCTTTGTTCTATACGAGTGACAATGAAAGCAACTCACAGCAAAGCGCAGAAATAGAAACGGTTGCTAAATCATTACCTCATTTTTGCTCTTTCTTCCGAATCTCCTATGTCTAAGGAGGTTATAAAAGTCTTCCAGAATTACGGAAAATAATTCGAAATCGGCTGTCTTTCGCAGACTTTCGTATCGGGATAAAACGGCGACGGTAAAGTACGGCCGACGGACTCCTTTTTCGACGGAGCCCGTTCGGTGCAAGGCATGTTGAGAGACCTGTCGTTACTTTTTCCGTTCATTCGGGTGTTTGCGGCCCGATATGGTGCGAATGACGTTGCAAATCGTTTCTACGATCTGTTCATCGCCGGAGATCGAACTGTCGAGCATCATGTGATAGTAGTGACGTTCGCCCCATTCGCAGCCGGTATAGTGCAGGCAGTGTTCCCGCCGCTCCTGGTCGATACGTTTGAGCAGACTTTGAGTCCGGTTGTCAGCCACGCCGTATTCGGACGCTATGCGTTTCCGGCGGGTCGCTTCGTCGGCGTAGATGAAAAGATGTAAACAGGCGGGGCGGTCTTTCAGTACGAAGTTGGCGAGCCGACCGACGATAACGCACGGTTCTTGGCAGGCGATGTTGCGTATCACCTGGCTCTGTGCGCGAAATACGGCGGTCTGTACCGGGTCGTCGTACATCAGTCGTCCGCTCACGGTTTGTTCGCTCTCTTGTACGGTACTTTCGCCTAATCCGCTTTGCTGCGCGGTCAGCGAGATGAGTTCTCTGTCGTAGAATTTCACGCCCAGCCGTTGCGCCAACCGTTCTCCGATGCGATGTCCTCCGCTGCCGTATTCACGCGAAATAGTGATGACGAACGGCAAAGATTTACGGGCCGACAGGCCGGGACGGTCGTCATCGGAGTTCAGGCCCGTTCTGCGGTTCTGCGGATTGAACGACGAGGCGTGACGGCGTCCGAAGGCGTAGTAGTAGCCTGACGACAGCAGACACGGTACGATCATGCAGAGGAACATGGCGTCATAACCCAGTTGCTTCACCAGTATGCCTGCCAGGAAGCCGCCCGACGCAATACCGAAGTCGAAAGCCACGAAAAACGTGGAGCTTGCCGCCCCGCGCCGTTCGGGTGCTACGGCGTGCATCGCCATCGTCTGTAAGGAGGGCTGGATG
>OGOA01000920.1_pt1 | contig 16746 bp, 11 predicted proteins | sample 1573621 | NCBI WGS metagenome assembly OGOA01 (sample SAMEA2581917, study PRJEB24529) | metagenome | biome: Human gut stool | place: China | collected 2011
GTCGTGACGATCAGGGGCTTCCGGCTGCGGTAGCGACTGTCTACAATGTTGTAGATCTGTTCCAGTGCGTACTCGGTGCCACGCTCCATACCGAAATCGTCAATGATGAGCAGGGGAAAGCGGCAAAGCTTGTCCACGACCTCATTCCGCCCGGAAAAGCTGCCGTTCAGCTCGTTCAGGATTCGGGCAAAGTTCGTCATACGCACAGGTACCTCCTGCTCCATCAGAGCGTTTGCAATGCACCCGGCAAGGAAGCTCTTGCCGGTGCCTACACCGCCCCAGAGAAGAAGCCCCAGGTTCTCCGTACGCACGGTCTGCCACTGCTCTACATAGCGGTGTGCATGGCGAATCTGTGGGCTGCGCCCATTGTCGTTTGCAAATGTCCAGTTTTGCATGACGGAATCCGAAAAGCCGTCCTCTTTCAGTCGCCGCACAAGGTCGAGGTGCTTCTGCTCCTTAACAGTTGCCTCCTGCCGCTCCCGTTCGGCTTTGTGACAGTCACATTCTACCGGATGCTTGTTCTTTCCCATCAGGACAAGACCTTTGGGAAAGAGGGCTTCTTTGGGCGTTTGGCACTTGCCGCAGTAGAGCAAACCATCTGCCCCATAATAATCCATTGCGTTTTCGGGCATACTGGAAACAGATTGTTCCAAAATCTTCTCAATCGTCTTTATAGGCTTTCTCCTTCCACAAAGGTGTAATCTGGAATACCCGGTGCTGTCTTTTTCTCTGATTGCTGCCGCTTTGCCCAGATACGCAGCGTTGCGGCATGGTCTGCATACTTTTTGCCAGTGGACTGGATATAAGCGGACAACTGCTCAATCAGACTGTCCAACCCTGCAAAGTCAGCCTTGAGCCGCTTATACTCCTTTTCCGTCAGAAAAACATTCCGGTATTCTCCCAACGATAGACGAGCATTGTTTGATTTTATCAGGTGGTTATTATTCAGGTTGTTCTTATTACGTTGGTTAGGTGTGCATTTTTGCGCAATCGTACTGTGCGTTTCTGCACAGTCAGCTTGTGCGCTGGTGCATACTATGACTGCGCAATTCTGCACAGTATGCGGAACTTTGAGCAGAATGTGGCTGGGTTTAGAAAAGCCGTAGCGCACTCGTTCGGCAAGGTCGGTTTTTTCCAATTCTGTAAAGGCGCGTGTCACGCTGGAGATACAGCAGTCCAAATCTTTTGCCAGATTGGAAAGCGGATAGATCACATAAATGCGTCCCTGATTGTCCACCCAGTTGTTTTTCTGGGAGAGTGTAGCACGGTCGAGCAGGAGTGTGTAGAGCATTTTTGCCATGTGACTTAAATCGGCATCCAACAAAAATCGGGCATAGGGCAGATACTGGGGCAACGGCATATTGGGTTTCAAATAATCTGAAATGGCATTCACCTCCTTATCTTTCATACGACCATCTGTCGGGTTAGGAGTGTTGTTCTTTGTCATCATTCAGTCTGTCTTTTACAGCCTGAAGATACCGGCTGGCGCGGTCGATAAAAATCAGAAGCTTCTCATTGTTCTTCGGTTCGGTAAGAATATCGGGGTATTCACGAAAACACATTTCCCAACGCCGGACAAAATCTTCCTGCGCTCCCTGAATCTCGCACATCATGGCTTCGCCATCTGCCAAACGGCGAGGTGAATAGATGCTCTTGACGGCATCCTTGAGATTCTGTTTTTCTTCCTTGTTGAGTCCTTTCTTATGCCCCTGAATGTCTTGCTTGAAGGTCGTTATAAACGCATTGTCCTTTGAAGGCGAAGAATACGAATCCGTGATACTGGAATCCCGTTCGGCTTTAGGCTTACGCAGCTCTGCCACAACTTCGGGACGCTTTTCCTTTGGAACCTTTGCAATCGAGGAAATTTCACGGTCGGTTGCCCGGAGCTTTCCGCTCAGGATTTCTTCCTGCGCTCCGGGCACTGCTTCCTCCGCTGCTTCCACACCTTTTGCAAATTGCTCTGCACGGTAAACATAGCTTTCAGACGTTCCATTCTCGACAGCAACCTTAGACCGTGAACCGTGCTTTGTGCGGTCTGGTTCATTTTGAACCAGACCACTTTCAGATGCCAAAGTATACTGATTGCCGTGAAACGCTTTGATTTGCTTTTCCGCTTCTGCCTGCTTTCCGATTAGGAACTTTTTCTGTTCTGGGGTCAGGTTTCGCCGTCCGAGCTGATTTTTACAGATCCATACGAGTGCTTCATAGCGGTTAGCAAATTCTTTTTCGATGACTTCAAATGGAATGAACGGATATTTCCGAAGGACTTGATAGCGTGTATGTCCATCCACAATATAGCCGTTCCACGTGATGATCGGATTCAGTACACGTTCCTCCTTGAGGATGTTCATTTCCAGTTGGTGGGTTTCCTCAAACGACGGAGGGTTGATTTGTTTCTGGAACTCCGGGTCAATTTTAAGTTGGCTCAGTTTTGTCATAGGCAAATCATCCTTTCTGAAATGAAATAGAATATCATTATTCTTACGCCGTTCTCTCTGCATGGATTTCCTGCCCCCTTCCGGCGGCGTTTTCCGGCTCTCCCTTGCGGGGTCTTCGCCGGGTATCCCATGCAGACGGTCATTCGGTTTTCAAGCTTCGATGAAGGCTCTAAAATTAGACTAACACATTCATAGAAGATTTTTTAGGAGGTCGTACCTCCGGTTTTTGGTTGTAAAAAAGCGGAAGTGATGCTTCCGGTTCTTTGCTGCAAACCATTGAAAAAATTATATCACATCGTAAATTTTATTTTTAGGAACTGGTAGTTCCGGTTTTTAAAAAATATGAAGTGAATTTCAAGGCAAAATCGGAACTATTGGTTCTGGTTTTGCGTATCAACGTAATTTCAAATTTTGAGTGCCGTTCTCTCTGCATGGTGTTCCTGCCCCCTTTCGGCGGCGTTTTCCGGCTCTCCCACTTGGGGGTCATGGCCGGGTATCCCATGCAGACAGTCATTCAGTTTTCAAGGTTCGATGAGGAGCTGTAGAAAGCATATCACAATCATACAAGCGTTTTTAGGACGTATCAGGTCCGGTTTTGAGGGAGGAAACCGGACTTGGGAGGTCCGGTTCTTGTGAACAGCTCTGGATAGAGCATATCATAATATCACTCAAATTTTTAGGAGGTGATACTTCCGCTTTTTGCCTTCAAAACCGGAAGCAATAGTTCCGGTTTTGTGCGATATTAAATTTATCAACGACGATTTTCATAAAACAAATTTTTCTCCAAGAAATTTGCTTATTCAGCGGTCGTTAAGGTGCGAAACTAGCGCATTCTTGTGCTGAACATCGGGTTTGGGCGAAGCCCAACAAGTGTTTTGAAGCTGGATTTGTAAAATCGGATTCAAAAATTGCAAGTTGGTACCAACTCGCCCTGCTTGCGGCAGTTGCAAATGCGAAAATTTTTGTGCAGAAAAATAACCGCCAGCTTCAAGTTGAACTTGAAAGCTGACGGTCCTGATTGCAAAATGATTTTCAAATTTGGAAGGCACATTGAGAGGCTTTATAGCGCCCGCAAGCAGGGCAGACGTATATACATCGTCTGCATCTGCAAGCAATGTGTCTGTCTATACAAACACCATTTGCGTTGCAAAATACTTGTTGGGAGCACCCAAACCCTTGAACTGCATCCGGTGGATGCAGACTGTGCGATTGCATCGCTGATTCGTTCAAACTCATCGCAGCCCTATATTATCGCTCACACTCCCGATCAGGATGTCAAATGCAGAAGCGGCCATCTGCATCTACGCAAACAGCCGCTTCATGATTCATTTTGTACTGGTCACTGCAGCACCTTATTCATCAGCTCCTGATAGCTGTCCACATGGTCGTATGTCACAAGTCCATCTGACAATTTTGCAAAGAGCTTCTTGGCGCAGTCGATCTTGGATTTCTCGATCGGGCGCAGGTTCAGGCTCTCCATCGTGCCTTTGGTTTCTGCTACAAAATAGATGTGCTTCACCTTGCCCTCATGGAACACGATCGCCCAGTCCGGGGAGTAGTGTCCAACCGGGGTCGGAATATAGAAGCCTTTCGGCAGTTTCGCACAGATAAAGACTTCCTCTGCTCCGTCCAGATTTTCCGCAAACTTCCGTTCTACGCTCTTTTCTGCTGTTCCATCGGTGAAAACGTAATCCTGAATCGCCTTCTGTGCCTTGTAAGCCTTATCCATCGTCAGAGCGTGTTTCTCTGCCGTAAAGATGCTGCTGTCGTAGCTGCCCTCGATGGTATCATAGGTGATATGCTCCACGATCATGGTAGCTTTCTGCTCCTTGACCAGCCGGATTACCTTTGTGATAAATTCTTCCGGGTTGTTCTGGTACATCGCAAAGGTCGTCGGCTTGATGCCCTGCAAAATCCGTGCGACGGTGCGACGGGTCAGCGTTGTGCTCTCTGCAATTTTGCCGATCAGGTCATACGCAACCTGACCTGCGTAGTCATGTTCTAATTTTTTTGTTCTGCTCTTGGCATCGCTGAAGCTGCTGCCTTCCCGCACCATATCGGCACTCAGAACATCTTTCTGACCAGCATAGGTGACGGTATATTGCAACCGACTGACGTACAACTCGCTGTCGATGTGTACGATTGCTTTCTGAATCAGTTCCTCAGAATCAAAATCCACCGTATAGGCGTATTTGTGGTTGATCGTCTGCCAGAGCTTCTGGAACTCGGCTTTTTCAAACCGGTCGTTCAGCGGATTTTCCAGCACTTTCGGCTTGTTGCCATCCTCAAACATGGATTTAAGCATACTGTCATCATAAATCGCCTGCACAAGCGTGTGCACGCCCTCTTCAATGGGCTTCAGCGTTTCCGGCACCGGTGCCAGTGTTCCGGCCTGCACATCGTCCCGGTAGTCCTGCGTGATGTTATCCTGCTCATCCACATAGTTATTGCGGACAAGATACTGATAAATTGCCCGTGCCTGACGGTCATCCACCTTGACGGTTTTGCCATCCAGCCTGATGGTCTTGCCGGTGAAATATGCAATGTCTGCCTTGCGGGGGCGATCATACAGCACTGCTTCGGTCTGCTTTTGCAGTCCGTCTACAAATCCTGCATAGCTCTCGCTGGCAATAACGGTCAGGACGTTGATATCCTGCACCTTATCTCCCAGCACTTCCGCATCCATGCGGTTCCCATCCTTGTTCACGCACAGACGCAGTCCACGGCCTACTTCCTGCCGCTTCTGCGTGGTGCTGTCGCTGTGCTTCAGGGTGCAGATCTGGAACACATTCGGGTTATCCCAACCTTCCCGCAGTGCGGAGTGGGAGAAGATGAACCGGGTTGGCTCTTCAAAGGACAGCAGACGTTCCTTGTTCTTCAGGATCAGATCATAGGCAGAAATGTCATCCGACATATCCGAGCCACGCTTGACCGAACTGTTGACGCTGTGACCTTTCTTGTCGATGCTGAAATAGCCTTTGTGGACATCATGCACATCGGTTGAATCCAGATAGGCTGTATAAGCAGGGTCAAACAGGGTACGATGCTCATTCAGAACCGAAAGATACTCCTGCTCAAAAATCTTGCCGTACTCGCCCAGCAGCTCGTTTCCGTCTTCATCGTACTGGCGGTATTTTGCCACTTCGTCGATGAAGAACAGCGAAAGCGTCTTGATGCCCAGTTTGAAAAGTTCCTGCTCTTTTTCAAAGTGCGAAAGGATCGTTTCATGGATCTGCACCCGGCGCATATCATTTTCGGAAACGTCACCGGTAACATCGCCTTTGCGGATGGTATCGCCGTTCGTAAAGGTCACAATGCCCGTGATCGGGTCGATTTCCGACACTACGAAGCCCTTGTACTGCTCCATTTCCCCGGAGATGTAATAGAGATTATCGCCCACATCCAGCGTATGGAACTCTCGCTTCGTGCCGTTCTGGTGGCTGACCTCCAGCTCCACTTTTGCCCGTGGCGGATTCTTCGGGGAGATGATGATGCTTTCCAGATACAGATACTTGTCCGTACCACGCAGATTTTTGACCTCAAAGCCTTTGACTTCGATTTTCTTGACCAGCCGCTTATTGTAAGCGTCCAGCGCATCCAGAACGTAAATCAGATTGTGCTGCTTGGCGTGGGTAGCAGAGTAGTTCAGCGTGAAAAGCGGATTGAACTTCTTCAGGGCTTTCTGCGTGGCAGAGTCCTCTTTACCCATCTTCTGCGGTTCGTCCAGAATCAGGATCGGGCGGTTGGCGGCAATCACATCAATCGGGCGGCGGGAGCCGAACTCGTCCCGCTTGGTGTAAATAATTCTCGCAGCGGCATCACCCTTGCGGCCTTCCACGTTCTTGTCCTCGTTCATGGATGCCGCAAACGCCTGCGTGTTGATGATCATGACATTGATGCCGGAATTGCTGGAAAAGGAGTCCAGCTGATTCAGGTTGCTGCTGTTGTAGATAAAGAACCGTGCCTTTTTGCCGTAGCACTCCATAAAGTGATCGGCAGTGATCTCAAAGGACTTCTTTACGCCCTCACGGATGGCGATACTCGGCACAACAACGATAAATTTGCTCCAACCATACCGCTTGTTCAGCTCGAACATGGTCTTGATGTAAACATAGGTCTTGCCTGTGCCGGTTTCCATCTCGATATCCAGAGAACACCTGCCCAGCGGTGCAACCAGCTTTTCCGACTGATGGATGTTTGCTTCTGCCTGCAATGTGCGGATGTTCTGAAGCAGCTCCTGCTCAGTCAGTTGGAGTGCTTCGTTCTTAAAACCGGAATCGTTGATCAAATCCTGCAACTCCACCTGTGTTGCATCGTCCCCATTGGAAACAAGGCTCAACTGCTGCGGCTGTGCAGACAGGCTTCCCATATCCCGCAGGTACGACACGCCTGCATTGTAGGGCTGACCCTGAAAGACCCGTGCCACCGCATCCACAGCGTCCGTCTGGTACTGCTGAATCTTAAAACTAAACTTCATCTTTGTGGTTTACCTCCTGCTCCAGCATCAGGAACCGGTCAAAATCGCTCTCATACAGGCGATCCTGAATGACACGATACTTTTCGTATTCGGTTTCCGCATGGAGTTTGGCCTGCTCTGCGCTGATTTTACCGGGGCCTGTCAGCAGTTCGTTGCCGTTGAACTCCAGAAAACCGTCCAGACGCTTTGCCCAGTCCTCCATGCTCATGGGGATCTTGCGTTCCGCTTGCAGCTCGGCATAATCCAGATAGAGCGACACAATACGCTCCAGATAGTTCATTTCCTCTTTGCTCAGGTAGTTCTTGGCCACCGTCACATCTGCTTTCAGGATTTTTCCGTCCGGCGCATTTTCCCATGTGGTAAGCCCCATGTGCTCCTTGTTGGCATCGGCACGTTCCACGATCAGCTCTGCCGCCGTGTGGCGATGCACGGCATAGTGCATCTTGTTCTGAACCGTCTGGAAGAACAGCCGGGTCGTCTTGGCATCCTTGTCGTAATCAAACGCTGTTGCGTACAAATCCGTCACTTTCTGGTAGAACTTGCGCTCCGACAGGCGAATTTCACGAATCTGCTGCAACTGACGCTCAAAATATTCATCCGTGAACATGTGGCCTTTTTTCAGCCGTTCCACATCCATCGTCCAGCCCTGAATGGTGTGGTCCTTGACGATCTGCCCCGCCCACTTGCGGAACTGCACCGCTCGCTGGTTGTTCACCTTGAAACCGACTGCAATAATCATTTGCAGATTATAGTGATCCTGTTTGCGGTTAATCTGACGGTTGCCCTCCGTTTGAACTGTCAAGTATTTCTTGACAGTTGCCTCCGGCGTAAGTTCCCCATCCGAATAAATGCGTTTGATGTGCTGGGAAATTGTCTGCTTTGACACATCATATAATGCCGCCATCATCTTCTGCGTCAGCCAGATATTCTCATCCTCATAGCGCATTTCATAGCTTGCATCGCTCTCACCCGTAGAAGCCACAAAGGTCAAATATTCTGCCGCTGAACTGCGAATAGCAAGTTCTTTTTTCTTTTTATCATCCATATCACATTTTCACCATTAAAGAACAGCGATAAGAATAGTAGCAACAAGCGAAGCTAACGCAATACCCGCAGAAACAAGGGCAATAATCAGCATCTTTGTATTATACTTTTTTGCTTTTTCAGCTTCCTGTTTGCTTTCTTCCAGCTCCTTCTCTTTCAGCAGATACAAATCGTTAAGTTTTGAATAGTTATCATTAAGTCCCTCTACCACTTTCTGATTTCCTTCAAGTATTGGTTTTATTTCCTCTGCAAGAATCTCGTTCAGTGACGTAATGCTATCAATCATTTCCTGATTTCGCCTATTCATTTCATCAATAAACGAGGTATCTATTCTTGGGGTTAAATCAGGTAAGTTAATACCATTAAAATCCATTACAGCACCTTCCTTACCGTTTCCGGGCTATAAGTTTCAAAAATCTGGTCAAAATTCGTTGCAACGCTGTCGTTTGCCATGGAGCTGTCACGGAACACGGCATAGTAGGGCTTCATCTGTGCAATCGCCTTGACGGTTTCCTCGGTCACATCATGGTCAAAGCACGCCAACAGGAACCCATCTGCCACGTTGAACACCTTTTTGCCCGCAATCTCTTTCACCTCAATGGGACTGGACAGCAGCACACCCAGATCCAGCATCACCTGGAACAGCAGATCTTCCGGAGTGCGGTCGGGTTTAACGTTATCCACCAGAGAGAACAGATCCTGCTGTCGGGTCTCCTCCGGCGTATAGTAGACGTTTTCCATGTTGCTGCTGTCCAGACGCAAGCAGCGGAATCCAATGTCGATGGGGGTGCTCTGGTCAGGCTGCGTCTCGGAGAATGACAATTGTCCTCCCCTTGCGGACAGTATTTGCTTGCCCGCACGGCGGATACGCTCCTTGCCGATTTCGCAGATGTTCTTGTAGCCTGCCTTGTAGGCTTCGCTCTTTTCGTCCGTCTTTTCGGGCAACTGCACCATGATAAACTTGCGATGTCCGCCATCTTCGGCGTTCAACTGCATTACAGCATGTGCAGTGGTAGCAGAACCAGAGAAAAAATCAAGGACATAATCATTTCCAGAGGTCAACATAGTTAACATCTGCTTCAACAATCTAACAGGCTTTTTTCCATTAGGAAATGGAACATCACCCTCTTTGTAAGATTTTTTGTCTCACCAACAAAATCCCATAGTGTACCTTGCAAGTCCTTTTTATATAGAATACCGTTGATTTCCTCAGCGACATCTTTCAACCAAGCAAAAAGACGGAAGTTTTCTCCTTTGTAAAACTGCTCATAAGTGTTTCCTTTATTTCTGCCAGTTTTCGGAACATATTCTATTGAATACAAATCGCTTTCAATGCCGATTTGTCTTACTTTTTCCATAACTCTCGGACGAATTGAACTCTGCGGCATTGCTGTTTGATAAATGCAATATGCGTATCTATCATACACTTCCTTTTCTGTTAAGTTCTCTTCTTTCATAATTTGCCCAACAGATTTTATTATAAATCCGATACGCTTATAAATCTTGATTTCTAATCCGTCACCATCAAAAGTCGACCCAACATAAATTTTCTCTCCGGGATTTACAAGTGCCGTTGTGTATTTCCAGCTTATGCCTGCATTTCGATATTCTTCTACCATTTTGGAGATTGGCGTATATTGATATACATTTTTGAATGGAACTAATTCTCGATAATTTTTTGCGTAAACAAGAATATATTCCATGTTTTTCTTTAATCTTTTGTCTTCACCACCACCAGATGCTCCAGCGATATTTTTTAATTTCAAGCATATTGTATTGATGTAATTGTCTGTACCAAAAATCTCATCACATAATTTTTTGAGATTTTCTACTTCACCATCGTCAATAGAAATAAATATAACACCATCATTAGTTAGATAACTTTTTGCCAATTTAAGCCGAGGATATATCATATTTAGCCAATCCGTATGGAAGCGGCCGTTGCTTTCGGTGTTTGTCACCATGCGGTTGCCTTCTTCGTCATACTGACCGCTATTATCCATATAGTCCGCCGCACTCTGGGCAAAATCGTCCTCATAGACAAAGTCATTACCCGTATTGTACGGCGGGTCAATGTAGATCATCTTGACTTTGCCCAGATAGGTCTCTTGCAAGAGCTTCAGCACTTCCAGATTATCGCCCTCGATGTAGAGGTTCTCGCTGTCAAAGCCACCGGGTGTGCCATCCTTGCCCACGCTATCAGTTACAACCGGGCGCAGCGTTGCCGTAATGGGCGCATTTGCCGCCAGCATTGCCTTTTTCTTATCCGGCCATGTAAATTGGTAGCGCTCTTCCCGGCCCTCCACGATGGAATCGGAAAGCTCCTGCCGCAGAACGTCAAAATCAATGGCATGTTCTACCTTGCCGTTGCGTTTCACCTCGGTAATTGCATTGGGGAACAGCTTTCCGATCAGCTCAATGTTGCGCTGTACACCGTCAAGGCTGTGCATTTTCAAGTTTTCCATAATGACGATACTCCTTATTTGGGATAACGATTTCTTATTTCGATAGCTTCCTCAATCCAATCCTGAATATGGTTCTTTATATAGTTATATACATTTTCGCTATAACAAAATCCAGAATCGTATGCTTTACAGACATCCTGCATCTTAACGCTATCTGCATCTAATGGAGTCGTTCTCTTCCAAATGCCGTTTATCGCTTTATCAATGTAAAAGTCGTCAAATGGATTTTTCCCTTTATCATCTTGGCAGCCAAAACGATCTTTGAGATTATGTATATAAATTCCTACAACGCCTTTGCCACGTTTCCAGCCCTGTTCGATTTCATATTGAACCCATTTGCGCGAAGCCGTTTCACTTCCAATCAATACAACAACACATGAACGCATAGAAAGCTGATTATCAATCCAATTTTTAATTGCCGCATCGCTTCTTAATCGTACTTTCTCCCAACTGTTATCGGAGAATGTTTCTTGGTCTTCCACAACTCCCATATTACGAACTTGAGCAACACGCCAGTTGTCATTGTTGTAGTGAAAGCTAAAAAATACCTGCCGTTTCGCCATATCAAATCACTCCTACAAATTTTAACGATACTATTACCACTCCAATGGCAATAATGGGAACATAGAACATCCAGATGCTTGGGGATTGCAAACATTTAAGCCACGTCGCGTTTGCATCATAAAGTTCCGTATTTGAACATCTTGAATCTAAAGAAAAATCTGGAACGATTTTTTCATTCCGTATTTTTTCGTACAGAATCCGATACTGCTTTTCTAATTTGAGATAGTATGTATCCATCATCAGAAAGCAGATTACTGGAAGGAACGCAATCAATAATATCCATGCGCTCACCTCTGTAAAGGAAATCGCTGCTATCCCTGTCACAATAGTTGCTGCAAATCCTTTGTAAATTGCTGCTGATGTTGACATACGATCAATGACACCCTGTATCATCTGAAGATGTACGACCTTGTCTTCATGCCTTGTTTTTTCATTTACTTCCAGCTCAGTTTCAGTATTCATTATTTCATTCCTCAATGATTATTCAGCCAGTCTCTAAGAGGATTTATTGTACGATTTCCTTTTTCGTCTTCAGTCACAACATAATAGCCCCTTTGTACTGGGGTTCTATCTCTATAAAATTCCGTTCCGTCATAATAAGCGATATATGGATATATCTGCATGTACTCATTTCCCTTATAGGAAGAATCATCATATCCTTTCCGTTTTAATGGTAATATGGCGATATCTTCACTACTAAACTTCTGAGAATCTCCATATCCAAGTTCCCAATTGCACCATTTTGATTCCACCGCTCCATCCGTTGCAAGAAGAATAAATTTATCGCATTGACGAATGCGCTCTTTTATTTTTGATGCTGTCACACCAGAAGTCACACTTGGCATAGAAGAATCTTTGCTGTCAATGTAAGCTTTGACATTGTAGTTCTTCTCCAAAAAACCAATGAGGCCGCTTAAGTCCTCAAGATCATCGTGTTTATGGGAAATAAAAACTGTCGTTTTTCCAAAATATGATTTGTAAAGGTTAGCAACCTCCATAGATGCAGAATCCAATCTTACCCCCTCTCTATAATTTGAGAATTGACCGCTTTCTAAAATTCGCTTCATTTTTATTTTCCCCTTCCCCGTTCATCTTTCATAGCATTCAGCATTTGCACCATCTCAAATTTCTTCTTTGGTTGCTTTTCCTTACGGATTTTAGCTTCCAGTGCCGCAATCTGCTTTTCCAGCTGTTCTCGCTGCTTCTGCTGCTCCACACTGTCTTTCAGGGAAGATCTTTCTCCTGCACCAAGCACATCGCCTGCGATCTGACGGACAAAGTTTTCGTATACAGCATCCAGCGTAAGCCCTTCCAGATGCACCGGCAGGTCGTCCTCGTCCATCCAGTCCGTAGAATAATAGCGGTCTACCTTAAAGGCCGTCTTGCCCGCCGCAGCTTCCTTGTAGCCGATGACAGCACGATACTTGCCCTCGTATTCCAGCAAAAAGAGGATGTGATACGGAATTTCCCGGTCGATCTGGCGCAGCACACTCTCGTCCAACTCCGGGGCAGACAGCCGTACCTCGAACACCTCGATCTCCGTCACCTGCTCCCCAGCAGCCAGATTCAGGGTAGTGGTCGCAATCTTATTGCGCCAGTAGATGATTTTGATCTGCTCGACAAAGGCTTTCTTCATAGCCGGGGTGACAGCGATATTCTCATAGAACTTCTGCTTAGGGATGCGTTTATTGAACTCGGTAGACAATGGAAAGTCAAGCACGTTTTTCACCTCTATGCGTTCATTTCACAACAAGAAAGCAAATCAACTCAAAATCATCCAGTCCGGACACCTGACTGAGCAATGCCGTTGTTCCGCCCGCAGAGAACAGGCTGTCGATGTCGTTTTCTTCTTTGACATTAATGATCGAATCAATGGCTTCACTCAGCAATTCGGACATTTCTGCCATGTCCTTTCCGTCGTCTGTTTCCCGATTGAAGCGTTCGTACACCTCTTTGATCGGCTCAGACTTTCCACGGCACAGCAGCCGGATATCGTCCAGCATCTTTTTGGGGTTCAGATAGTCGCAGACGATCTGCCCATCCATTCCGATGTAGACCATGTAGAACGGATGGATACGGTTGCGATTATCCGCATTGACGCTGTTATTGATGTTTTTCAGAACGAAAATCACGCCCTCCGGCAGTTCATCCGTAGCCGGAACCACCGCATGAAGTCCACGGGGCTTCTTGTCCAGATCGCCGTTGTGCTTGATGTAATCCAGCAGGTCGAGCCTGAACTCGTTCAGGCCCAGATCCATGATGGAGATGCCGTCCGACATATCCTCGATGTCAACGACCTCTTCCTGCAAGCGTTTCAGCTGTGCCTTGCGATACTCCAAGTCTCCCTTTTCTTCGGGGTTGATAAGGTCATCATCGCCGGTGGAGGTCATAACTGTGATTTTCATGCGGGTCTCCACACGGGATTTCAGGTTGATGTAATCGTCCAGCGTCAGATCGGGCCAGAAGTTCACAAGCTGGATGTGCTGGTTTCTGCTGCCGATACGGTCGATTCGTCCAAAACGCTGGATAATGCGTACCGGGTTCCAGTGAATGTCATAGTTGATCAGATAATCGCAGTCCTGCAAGTTCTGACCTTCAGAAATGCAGTCTGTCGCAATCAGCACATCAATCTCCGTGGAACTGCCGGGCATCAGAACATCCCGGTCTTTGGAAATGGGAGAGAAGCAGGTCAGCACGTTGTTGAGTGTTGCCTTGAAGCCTTTGATCGTGGTACGTCCATCAATCGAGCCGGTAATTACAGCGGTATTCAGCCCATATTTCTGCTTTATAAACGCACTCACATTGTCAAAGAGGTATTCTGCCGTATCCGAAAATGCAGAAAAAATCAGCACTTTCTTGTTGCCGACATTGATCGGATGCTCAATTTTTTCGGACAGCAGCTGGAACAGTTCTTGTAGCTTGGTGTCGTGCTGCGGTGTGATATCTGCCACCATAAAGGTCAACAGCTCCAGAATTTCTGCATCTTTCCGAAGTTCATCACGCCAACTCTTCCAATCCATATCCGCAAGATCGATTTTGACTTTTTTGCCGACGGTGAAAAAGTCAGTGTTTTCATCGTCCATGTCAAAATCGTCTCCGGCCATGTCGTATATATCCAGATCAGTGTGGCCGGAGCGTTCAAACTGGTCAATGGACTGAATCGTACCATCAATCAGTTTCTTGATGCGCATCAGGGTCAGCTGGAACGAATGTACAGAGCTTTCCAGCCGTTTCAGCAGATTGATACTCATCAACCGACAAATACCCTGCTCACGGCCTCTCTGGGTCAGATTTTCTCCCTTATTGTGCGTCAGCTCCTGATATTTCTGGATCTTACTTGCGAAGATGTAGTTGGAGGGCATATAGACGCACAAGCTCAGCTGAATCAGCTGCTCATAAATTTCGTTGTAGTTGATGGCATTATTCAGGTCCGTCAGACATGGACGAACGGAGATCGGCTTCAACCGCTCTGGAAACTTTCCGATAGCGTTGGTGTTGTAGTACTTCTCGATATGCTTCCGAGAACGTGCGATGGTAACACTGTCCAGCAGCTCGAAGAAGTCGAAATCCAATGTCCTCAACAGCGCATCCGTGGTTCTCTCTTCTGGTTTCAGTTTGCTCCATGCGTTAAAGGCTTTCTGCGCCTGCTTAAAGATGTCTTCAATGCTCTTTGAGGTGTTCAGCCTTTCATCCAGATATTCGGAGTTTCCCTCATAGGCAAGGGCCAACTGATTTTTCAAGTCAACAAAGTGGTTGTTGACAGGCGTTGCCGAAAGCATCAGCACCTTGGTCTTAACTCCGGCACGGATTACCTTGTCCATCAGCCGCTGGTAACGGTTGTCCTGCGTCTTGCTGTGCGTACCGATGCCGTTGCGGAAGTTGTGCGATTCATCAATGACGACCAGATCGTAGTTGCCCCAGTTCAGGCGATCCAGATCGAGGCCATTCGATTTTCCGCTGCTTCTGGACAGGTCTGTGTGGAACAGGACGTCATAGTTCAGCCGATCCGATGCAATTGGGTTGTTCACATAGTTGTCCTTGTAGGTATTCCAGTTCTCTGCCAGCTTTTTGGGGCACAGCACAAGAACCGACTTGTTTCGATTCTCATAATACTTTACGACAGCCAGTGCGGTAAAGGTCTTGCCAAGACCAACACTGTCCGCAAGGATGCAGCCGTTGTACTTTTCCAGCTTATTGATGATGGCAAGCACCGCATCCTTCTGGAAGTCGTACAGCAGGCTCCAGATTTTGCTCTGCTTGAATCCGGTTGCCTCATTCGGCAGTTCGTCTTCTGAGATGTCGTCCAAAAACTCGCTGAACACATGATACAGCGTCATAAAGTAGATGAACTCCGGGGAATTTTCAGCATAAGCCGTGCTGATATTCTCCAGTACTACATCTGTGACATCCTGCATTTTGTCCCGGTCGTTCCACAGGGTATCGAACAACTTCATGTACTGCTGTGCGAACGGAGCCTCCATGCAGTTGACCATGTTGTAGCTGTTATTTCCGCGCTCACAGCCAATATCAACTGTCGTAAATCCGCCAATCGGCATATAGGCGGTCTGTGCTGCGCCGGAATCCACAGTCATAAAGCCAGCCATATTTTCACCGGTGGTGTTCGATTTGAACGTAGCCTTCCTTCTGATCCAGTCTGCACACTCCTTTGCGATGGCTCTCTGGGTCATCTCATTGCGCAGTTTGATTTCAAACTCTGTACCGTAAAGGCTCGTTTCACGAGAAATGCGGGGAATGTAGAACTCCCGCTTCTGCTTTTCAGCCTTTTCTTTCACAAACGTGGGGGATGTAAAGATAAATTCAAACTCGTCTATGGTTTCCAGCTGCTTCTTTAGCTCTTTGTAGGCATACATTGAAAAGCAGGCTGCCGCAATAGACACCCTGCTGCCTTTTTTGATCTCGACCCGTAAATCATCTCGAACGGTATTGGTAATGTTATCCAGAATTTTCATATCATCCACCGGCTTTATGCTTATCCGTATTTTTTATAGCCTTGACTATGAAAGCACTCTTACAAAACTCTATTTCTATTATACCACCCACTTTTTCCCCTGTAAACGAAAAAGCTGACGGTGTGTAGCGTGCAGCATCCATCAGCTTTTCGTGACACAAAAAATCGGCACCCGCTTTTCAGCGAGTGCCGATTCTGTTACCCTATAGTGCGCTTTGATTTTTGGCGTAAGTGGCGTAAGTTTGGCGTAAATCCGCTTTTACGCGCTCCAAAAATCAAGGATTCATGCGGTTTTTAGGCAGTTATTAGTACATGCCGCCCATACCGCCCATATCACCGGCAGGTGCAGCAGGGGCCGGGGGTTCCGGCAGATCTGCCACCAGGCTCTCGGTGGTGAGCACCATCTCAGCAACGGATGCTGCGTTCTCCAGTGCGGAGCGGGTGACCTTGGTCGGATCGACGATACCGGCGGCGATCATGTCATCCACATAGACCTCGTTCTGCGCGTCGAAGCCATAGTTGGGCTTGTTGGCAGAAATGATCTTGTCGATGATGACGCTGCCCTCCAGGCCGGCGTTCTTTGCGATCTGGCGCAGAGGAGCCTCCAGAGCCTTCAGCACGATCTTGGCACCGGTGCGCTCGTCACCTTCCAGGCTGTCGCACAGCTCACGCACAGCGGGGATGGCGTTGATGGGAGCGGTACCGCCGCCGGCCACGACGCCTTCCTGCACAGCAGCCTTGGTTGCATTCAGGGCATCCTCGATGCGCAGCTTCTTGTCCTTCATCTCA
>OGOA01000950.1_pt1 | contig 16480 bp, 16 predicted proteins | sample 1573621 | NCBI WGS metagenome assembly OGOA01 (sample SAMEA2581917, study PRJEB24529) | metagenome | biome: Human gut stool | place: China | collected 2011
GAAGGCTGCTCTCGCCATCAAGAAGAAGTACGGAAAGAACGCAATCCTCAAGGCGATGAATCTCGAAGAAGGCGCAACCGCAAAGGACCGAAATGCTCAGATCGGCGGGCATAAGGCGTGAACAGCAATTCAATTTCAAGGAGAAAATATTTTGAGAACATACAAGGATAAAGAGGAATTAAAAGCCGAAATCAGCAAAGGCTTTGAAAAATACATTGCTGAATTTGATTCTATTCCGGAAGCCCTAAAAGATATAAGAGTAGCCGAGGTGGACAGAACACCGGCTGAGAATCTTGCTTATCAGATCGGTTGGACAACGCTGCTTCTAAAATGGGAAAATGACGAGAAGCGCGGAGTTGAAGTGAAAACACCATCAGAACTGTTTAGGTGGAATCAGCTGGGCGATCTATACCAATGGTTCACAGATACATACTCTCATTCATCCTTAGTGGAATTGAAGGATCAGTTAAAAGAAAACGTTACTTCTATCCAGACAATGATTGATTCTATGAGTGAAGAAGAGTTATTTCAACCGCACATGAGAAAGTGGGCAGATGATGCTACCAAAACAGCGGTATGGGAGGTTTACAAGTTTATTCACGTCAATACCGTTGCTCCCTTTGGAACATTTAGAACGAAGATCAGGAAGTGGAAAAAGGCAACGCTGTAACTATTATTTGACTGTAAAAGGAGATGTGGGATGCACATGAAAAGCAAATATGATGAGATTATGGGGCGTCCTCACCACGTCTCCAAGACGCGACCACAGATGCCAATGTCAGATCGTGCGGCGCAGTTCGCTCCCTTCGCAGCACTCACCGGCTACGATGCTGCCATCAAAGAAACCGGGCGTCTAACCGATGATAAGATCGAGCTTGACGAGGAAGCATTGACTGCATTGGACATGAAGTATCAGCTCCTCATGGACGCCCTTGATGATGCACCGGAAGTCACCATTACCTACTTCCAGCCTGATGAGCGGAAGGCTGGCGGCAAATATATAATGGCAACCGGCGCGCTCAAAAAAGTCGATGATTTTGAGCGGCGAATCACCATGCAGGACGGCACGAAGATTCCGATGGATGACGTTATAAGCATTGACGGGGAGCTGTTCTCATCGCTGGAATAATGTCGCTTGCCATGCGACCAAATGAAGTGAATACCGAAGTACAATATGACTGTAAGGTGAGACGCCAAGCAGTCATATTTTTTATATACGGAGGTACTGAACATGAGAAAGAACTTGACGGAGATCGTATTCATCCTTGATCGCAGCGGCTCTATGAGCGGACTGGAAGCAGACACCATCGGAGGCTTCAACTCCATGATTGAAAAGCAGAAAAAAGAGAATGGCGAGGCATTGATCTCTACCGTTCTCTTTGACAACGTGAGCGAGGTTATCCATGACCGTGTGCCGGTTCAGAAGGTGGAGCCGATGACCGACAGGGACTATTCCGTTCGCGGCTGCACCGCGCTTCTGGATGCTATCGGCGGAGCGATTCATCACATTGGGAATATCCATAAGTACGCAAGAAAAGAGGATGTCCCTGAACACACACTGTTCGTCATCACAACGGATGGCATGGAGAATGCAAGCCGCCGTTATGACAGCGAGAAGGTCAAGAAGATGATTGAACGACAGAAGGAAAAGTACGGCTGGGAGTTTCTTTTCCTCGGTGCAAACATTGATGCAGTTGAGACGGCAAAGCATTTTGGAATTGGAGCAGATCGAGCGGTCAATTACCACTCTGACCGCGAGGGAACGCAACTCAACTATGAAGTTCTGAGCGAAGCGGTTTCCGCTGTCCGATGCAGCGTACCGCTGGGTACGAATTGGAAAAAACGTATTGATGAGGACTTCAATTCCAGAAAGGACGGGAGAAAGTAATGAGAACAATCACCGTAAAAGGGACAGGCAATGTCTCCGCAAGACCGGATTACATCATCCTATCCCTGAACATTGAAGTCTTATCTGAAACCTATGACCGCGCAATGTCGGAAGCTGCCGAGAGAATCGAAAGACTGCAAGGTGCCGCAGTCCGCGTTGGGTATCGCAAGGAAGACCTGAAAACCACGAGCTTTGATGTCCAGACAAGGTACGAGAACGTCAAGGATCGGCAAGGAAATTACAAGCGGGAGTTTGCAGGATATGCTTGCACCTACCGCCTAAAACTTGCCTTTGACTTTGACAGCAAACAGCTTGCAAAGGTCATTTCTGCGATTGCGGATTGTGGGGCGCAACCAGAACTCAGCATTGCGTTCACCGTGAAAAACCCGGCAAGAGTCAGCGAAGAGCTGCTGATCAATGCGACGGAGAACGCCAGAGCAAAGGCGGAGATTCTTTGCAAAGCATCAGGCAGTACGCTTGGGCAGTTGCTCAACATCGACTACAACTGGGGCGAACTCAATGTTTTTTCCAGAACAAGCTACGATGTTGAAGACTGCATTCAGCCTCTCATGGCGATGAGCAAATGCGCTGCACCAGAAATCGAGCCAGACGATATTGACGTATCTGACACCGTGACTTTTACATGGGGAATCACCTGATCGAATAAATATTTTGTACCACGACCCCCTATTTTGAATAAAAAAAGTCCGTTGTAAAGTGAAGGGGTATTTTACGGGGAGTCTCTGCGAGGGAATACGATTTTAGAGAATAGCAAGCACAGCCGGTGTATATACACACGGCGATTTCCGATTAAGGAAACCCTCCCCTTAATCGCAGAAATGCTTGTTGGGAAGTCTCCCAAACCCTCTTTCTTTACGAAAGGACGGAACGCCGATGGCAAACAGAACGCGACCAAATCAGATACTCTTCTTCGTCTCCGACGATGAGAAAAGAATCATCAAGGCAAAGATGGCGCAGCTCGGAACAAAGAACATGGGAGCATATCTCCGGAAGATGGCGATTGACGGCTATATCATCAAGGTGGATTACACGCAGCAGAAGAAACTCGCCGCCGCTGTCAGCCGTGTTGCCTCGAATATCAATCAGATTTGCCGCCGCATAAACTCCACTGGACACTTCTATGCGGACGATATTGCAGAGCTGAAAGAAAGGCAGGGTGAGATATGGCAGTTACTAAAATCAAGCCAATCCGAGGAACTGTAAACAAGGCTCTTGCCTATATTCTCGACCCGCAGAAGACCGACGATGCCTTCTATGTTTGCTCCTATGGGTGCGCTGCAAGCGACGCGGCAGCAAAAGAATTTGAATGGACAAGAAACCTTGCAGTGCAGCAAGGAATGCAGATGCCGAAGGTACTTGCCCGTCATCTGATTCAGTCCTTTGACATCGGGGAAGTGACACCGGAAGAAGCGCACGAAGTCGGGAAACAGCTTGCGGACGAATGGCTCAAGGGCAAGTACGAGTATGTGATTGCAACCCACATTGACAAGGGGCATTGCCATAATCACATCATCTTCAATGCTGTGAATTATGTGGACTTCCATGCCTACCGGAGCAACAAGAGAACCTATCGGGAGCTGCGTCAACTCAGCGATGAAATATGCAAAGAACATGGGCTATCTGTGATCCCTCCGTCGCAGAACAAGGGCATGGACTACAAGGAATCCTATCAAGATTGATAGATGGATAGTTCATAGAGTCCGTATTTGATTCTTCTGTAATTTCTTCATTCGTATTTAATAGCGTGGGCTTTACCGTTGACGCATTCCACGGTGACGGATTGTCCGTTGTCGGCTTTTCCGATAACGGTGAACCCGTTGGTGGAGAAGACCGCTGCGGACGCTCATAAACTGTGTACTCACATTTTGCAAATCGACCTCTCTTGTCATAAAGCTGCCGCCTAACAACGTAGCCGTGATCTTCAAGGTTTTTGAGCGCCGCTCTGGTGGAATCCAGTCCATCGGAACTGAGTGTTGCAAGCCCCTTGATTGTGTAGACCCAGCCGTCCGGAAGACTCAAAATCAGCGATAGAAGTCCCTTTGCCTTGAGCGAAATGGATCGGTCTTTCAGGTGGCTGTTGGACATGACTGTGAAACCTTCTGTTTTTTGGGATCGCACGATTGACATTTGGTATCACCGCCCCAGCTTTTCCTTGCGTGTGGAAACCGCAATCGGAGAATATGGGCAGAACTGAAAGACACAGGATTGATACTTCCAGTGCGGACGATGAAAACGACAGGTACGGCATTCCGGCGTGATGCCCTCGCAGCCGCTATCAAAATGCGAATAGGGCGTTTCCTGCATCAAGGCGTCAAACGCCAGAAGTGGATTTGGAATCATAAGTGTTACCTCCGTTGTGATAAAAAATAGCCCCGGTATTGTTCCACTCATGCGTGGTACAGTACCGGGGCTATCCCGTTGCGTATTTTGTTATTTGCTGCGACCTCCTTCCGAGATTGCGGTTGCAGCTCACCGCGGTCAAACAGCTTGCGCTCTGAATGCTTGCGAAATCGGACAAAATCAGCGAAACACCAGTGTTTTCAAGGCTTTCTGACCTTGCTCCTATTATAACTTAATCGTCGATGCGGCGCACGATTCCTGTTGCTTTCATGTTTTTGCTCCTCCGTTTCCTTAAAAATGCCTGCAGCACTAGTATCTGTCAGGCCGGGCCATTTATACCTGCTGCCCCCGCGCAAAAAGACCTGCACGGAAAGCTGCCTCTTCGTTGCGTTTCCGGCAGGGTTCTGCTACAATGATACAAAAAGCCGTTTTCATAAGCACAGCACCCCGCTTATGAAGACAGACCCTAAAATTCTACTGAGAAAGGCAGGTGTCCGGATGCCGAACATCCTCATTCTGGGCGGCGGTGCCGCCGGTCTTGCAGCCGCGCTGGCGGCGGCACAAAGTGCCCCCGCTGCACAGGTCATTGTGCTGGAGCGCAACCCGAAGCCGGGCAAAAAGCTGCTTGCCACCGGCAATGGCCGCTGCAATCTGGATAACACCGGCATTGCACCGGAGCTGTATTTCACTGCCGACCCGGCAGCACTTCGTCCGCTGCTGGATGCCGTAAATACCGCCGACCCGCTGCGCTGGTTCCGTGCGCTGGGGCTTTACACCCGCACCGACGAGGCGGGCCGGGTGTATCCGTACTCCAATCAGGCGGCGGACGTGCTGGCCCTGCTGGAGCACCACCTTGCGCAGCACCATGTGCAGCTGCGCACCGGCTGCACCGTGCGCACCCTGAACCAGAGCCGCAGCGGCTACGCCGTGCAGTTCGAGACGGCAGAGGGCTCTGCCGAAACGCTGCGCGCCGATGCCGTCATCTGCGCCATGGGCGGCGAAGCAGGGCCGCAGTTCGGCACCGACGGCTTTGGCACCCGGTTCGCCGCCCAGTGCGGCGGCAGGGTGGAGCCGCTGTACCCCTGCCTGACCGCCCTGCAGTGCGCAAAGCCCAACAAGACTCTGGCCGGCATCCGCGCCAAGGCCGCGGCCTCCCTGTTGGACGGTACCCGTGTGCTTGCCTGCGAGAACGGCGAGGTACAGTTCACCGATTACGGCCTTTCCGGCATCTGCATCATGCAGCTGTCCGGCCTGTTGGCCCCGGGCCGCGGCCCCAAGGCTCCTGCTGTGGAGCTGGACCTCTTCCCGGCAGTGGACGAAACCGCACTTGCCAGCCTGTTTGCGGCCCACGCCGCCCAGACGGCAGGGGGCAGCGCCGCTGACTTCTGGCTGGGCCTGCTGAACCAGAAGCTGGGCCGTACTGTGTGGTCTGCCGCCGGGCTGCAGGACAGCGACGCGCCTGCCGTGCTCACCGCCGCACAGTGGCAGAAGCTGGCCCACACCGCCAAGCACTGGCGCTTTGAAGGGCTGACCCCCTGCAGCTGGAAGCAGGCCCAGACCACCGGCGGCGGGCTGGCCCTGCGGGAGGTGGATCAGCACTTCCAGTTCAAGGGCTGTCCGGGCCTTTACTTTGTGGGCGAAACGCTGGACTGCGCAGGCAGCTGCGGCGGTTTTAACCTGCACTGGGCGTTCGGCTCCGGCCTTGTGGCCGGGCGCAGCGCTGCAGGCCATGCTGCAGCAGGCCGTGCTCTGCCAAAAGCCTCCGCGCCCGCAAAGAGCAGGAAAAAGCTGCACAGGTAAAAATGAGCTTTAAATTTTCAACAAACGCTTGACATCTTGTGCAGATCGCATTATCATAAAGACAATAAACGTTTGTTCAGAGGATCGAGCAGAACAAGCAAGGGGAGAGTCGAAAGGCCCTTTTGTTTGTCCTGCTCTTTTTCTTTTATTCGGCAAACGGAGCGATCAGGAGGTTTTTATGCTGGATGTAGCAATTATCGGCTGCGGTGTCATTGGTGCGGCAGCCGCCTATGAGCTGTCCCATTACCCGCTGCAGACCGCCATTTTCGAGGCTGAAAATGACGTGGCAGACTGCACCACCAAGGCCAACAGTGCCATTCTGCACGCTGGCTACGACCCCGAACCGGGCACCCGGATGGCGCGGCTCAACGTGGAGGGGTCCGCACTGGCCAAGGAGATCTGCGCCCGGCTGGATGTGCCGTACCTGCAGTGCGGCAGTCTGGTGCTGGCCCTCAGCCCGGAAGAGCTGCCCCACCTGCAGAAACTGTATGAGAACGGCATCGCCAACGGCGTGCCGGGCATCCGGCTGCTTTCCGCAGAGGAAACGCTTGCCATGGAACCGAATCTGGCCCCCACTGTTGTTGGCGCGCTGTATGCGCCCAGCGCCGCCATCGTCAGCCCGTGGGAGTTTGCGCTGGCAATGGCAGAAGTGGCTGTGCGCAACGGCGTGGAGCTGCACCGCAGCTGCCCTGTGACCCGCATCGAAAAGACCGCCGGCGGCTGGGCGCTGACCACCCCCTCCGGAATTGTGGAAACGCGCTATATCATCAATGCGGCAGGCATCTCGGCGCAGGCCGTGCACGATATGGCCGCACCCCACAAATTTACCATCCAGCCCACCCGGGGCGAATACTACCTGCTAGATAAATCCGAGGGCAGCCGTGTGCACCACGTCATCTTCCAGTGCCCCAACGAAAACGGCAAGGGCGTTCTGGTGGCCCCCACCGTCCACGGCAACCTGATCGTCGGCCCGAACGCCGACCCCGTGGAAGGGGACGATACCGCCTGCACCGCCGCCGGGCTGGCCTTCGTCAGCGCCGCAGCGCGCCGCAGCGTGCCGAACATCCGCTTCAGCGAATCCATCCGCAATTTTGCGGGTGTCCGTGCCAATGTGGACACGGGCGACTTCGTTATCGGCGAAGCGGAAGGCGCACCCGGCTTCATCGATCTGGCGGGCATGAAATCGCCCGGCCTTTCCAGTGCACCGGCCGTTGCCAGAGAAGCCGTCAAAATTCTGGAAGCTCACGGCGATCTGCCCGCCCCCAAGGCGGATTACAGGGATGGCCGCACCCGGGTGCGCTTCAAGGAGCTTCCGCCCGAAGAAAAAGCCCGGCTCATTGCAAAGGAACCCGCCTATGGCCGCGTGATCTGCCGCTGCGAGACGATCACCGAGGGCGAAATTCTGGACGCTCTGCACGAAGAGATCCCCGCCACCACCATTGACGGTGTCAAGCGCCGCTGCGGTGCCGGTATGGGCCGCTGTCAGGGCGGCTTTTGCGGGCCGCGCGTGCTGGAACTGATCAGCAAAACGCTGGGCATCAGTCCGCTGGACGTGCTGCAGGATAAGGCCGGCACCAACGTCTTACTGTGCGAAACCAAGCAGGAGGGAGAGCACCATGATTGATCTGGTCATCGTCGGCGGCGGCCCTGCAGGCCTTGCCGCAGCTTACAGCGCATGGCAGCATGGTCTGCGCGATATCCTTATCTTAGAGCGCGACAACGAGCTGGGCGGCATCCTGAACCAGTGCATCCACAACGGCTTCGGCCTGCACCGCTTTGGCGAGCAGCTCACCGGCCCGGAATACGCAGGCCGCTGCATTGAACTGCTGCGCTCCACCGGTGTCCGGGTGGAGCTGGGCACGATGGTGCTGGACGTCACCCCGGACAAAAAGATCCACTGCGTCAGCCGGGAAAAGGGCTATCAGATTTTGGAAGCCAGAAGCATCATCCTCTGCATGGGCTGCCGGGAGCGCACCCGCGGTGCCATTGGCATTCCGGGCAGCCGCCCTGCCGGCATCTACACCGCCGGTGCTGCCCAGCGCTATGTCAACATGGAGGGCTATCTGGTAGGCAAGCGGGTGCTCATCCTCGGCAGCGGCGACATCGGCCTGATCATGGCCCGCCGCATGACGCTGGAAGGTGCCAAAGTACTGGCCTGCGTGGAGGTCATGCCGTATTCCGGCGGCCTGACCCGCAACATCGTGCAGTGCCTGCAGGACTTCGACATCCCCCTGTATCTGTCCCATACCATCGTGGATATTCAGGGCAAGGCCCGCGTGGAAAAGGCCACCGTTGCCAAGGTGGACGAAAACCGCCGCCCCATCCCGGGCACCGAGATGGAATTTGATGTGGACACCATCCTGCTCAGCGTCGGCCTGATCCCGGAAAATGAGCTGACCCGGCAGGCGGGCATCCCCATGGACCCTCACACCAAGGGCGCAGTGGTCTACGAGAATATGGAGACCGGCATCCCCGGCGTGTTCGCCTGCGGCAACGTGGTGCACGTGCATGATCTGGTGGACTTCGTTTCCGGCGAAAGCGACCTTGCCGGTGCTTCTGCGGCGGCCTATGTTTTGAAGGGCGAAGCCGCCGATACGGTTGTGCTTGACCTTGTTCCGGGCAATGGCGTGGGCTACACCGTGCCGCAGCGGGTGCGCCCCGCTGATGTGGACAGGAGCGTGAACATTTCCTTCCGTGTGCGGCAGAACTACGGCCCCAGCCAGATCACCGTGACCTGCGGCGGCAGGCAGCTGGCCCGGTTCAAGCGCCAGCGCATGGCACCCGGTGAGATGGAGCACATCGCACTTCCAAAAGTCCTGCTGGAAAAAGCAGACGGCCCGCTGACCGTTGCGGTAGAGGAGGTTATTGCAGAATGAGCAGCATCAAAGAAGTCATTTGCATCTGCTGTCCCTGCGGCTGCCACTTGCAGGTAGACCCGGAAAATGATTATAATGTAACTGGAAACGCCTGCCCCAACGGTGCCGCCTACGGCAGGGAAGAGCTGACCCATCCCACTCGCATCATCACCAGCACGGTGCGGGTGGAGGGTGGGCTGTACCCGCGCTGCCCGGTAAAGACTGCGCAGGCTGTGCCCAAAGAGAAGATGACCGAGGTCATGGCTGCGCTGGACCGCATCACCCTGCACGCCCCCGTCCGCACCGGACAGGTGGTGCTGGCAGATGTGTGCGGCACCGGCGTGGACGTTGTGGCGACGCGAAATCTGTGATACACACTCCTGAAACGATACGGAGGGAGCAAAAGCATGAGTACAAAATATGTTCTGGCGCTGGATCAGGGAACCACCAGCAGCCGTGCCATCCTGTTCGACAATGAGCAGAATATCATTGCGGTGCAGCAGCGCGAGTTTGAGCAGATCTATCCGCAGCAGGGCTGGGTGGAGCACAACCCCATGGAGATCTGGTCCACCCAGTATGGAGTCATGAACGAGGTGGTGGCCCAGAGCGGTGTCGATGCCCACGATATCGCCGCCATTGGCATCACCAACCAGCGGGAGACCACCATCCTGTGGGAAAAGGCCACCGGCCGCCCCATCTACAATGCCATCGTCTGGCAGTGCCGCCGCACGGCTCCGCTGGTGGATGAACTGCTGCAGCAGCCCGGCATGGCAGACTACATCCGGGAGAACACCGGCCTGATGCCCGATGCCTATTTCTCCGCAACGAAGATCAAGTGGATCCTGGACAATGTGCCCGGTGCGCGGGAGCGCGCCGAGGCAGGGGAGATCCTGTTCGGCACTGTGGACACATGGCTGGTCTGGAAGCTGACCGGCGGCAGAGTGCATGTCACCGACCGCACCAACGCCAGCCGCACCATGCTGTATAACATCCGCACGCTGGACTGGGATGACACCCTGCTCAAAGCGCTGGATATCCCGCGCTGCATCCTGCCCCGCGTGACGGATTCCAGCGAGGTCTATGGCACCACCGATCTGTGCGGTGTGCAGATCCCGGTGGCCGGCATTGCCGGTGACCAGCAGGCTGCGCTGTTCGGACAAAGCTGCTTTGGCAAGGGGGAGGCCAAGAACACCTACGGCACCGGCTGCTTTTTGCTGATGAACACCGGCGACACCATCTGCCGCAGCCGGAACGGCCTGATCTCTACCATTGCCATCAGCCTGAACGGTAAGGTGGAGTACGCGCTGGAGGGCAGCGTCTTTGTGGGCGGTGCCGTCATCCAGTGGGTGCGCGACGGCCTGCGGATGATCCAGGAGAGCCGCGACGCCGAATACTATGCCCAGAAGGTGCCGGACAACGGCGGCATCTACATCGTGCCCGCCTTCACCGGTCTCGGTGCGCCCTATTGGGATATGTACGCCCGCGGTGCCATTGTAGGCATCACCCGCGGCACCACCCAGAACCACATCATCCGGGCGGCGGAGGAGTCCATCGCCTACCAGAGCGCCGACCTTGTGGCCGCCATGGAAAAGGACACCGGTGTGCCCATCACCTCCCTGAAGGTGGACGGCGGTGCTTCCCGCGACCAGTTCCTGATGCAGTTCCAGGCCGACATCCTGAACAAGGACGTTCTGCGCCCGGCCATCCGGGAGACCACGGCCCTGGGCGCTGCCTATCTGGCCGGCCTTGCCACCGGCGTGTGGAAGAACCGGGACGAGATCCGCAGCCTGTGGCACTGCAACATGACCTTTACCCCCGCTATGCCGGAGGCCGAGCGCGCACGGCTGCTGTCCGGCTGGCACAAGGCCGTGGGCCGCAGCAGTGACTGGGCAGAGCATTAAAAGAATTTGTCTGGATTTTGACTGCTTCCAACAAAAAATCACGAATTTGTGAATTGTCTGTTGACAAACCGTTGAGAAATGGTATACTGAAAGCATCCCAAGAGAATTGAGATGGGGATGCACTGTGCCACACGACCGCAGTGCGTCCCCATTTTTTTGTTCCCATCGCACCCCTTGTCCGCCCGTTCACATCTGTTCCGGGGGCTGGTTCTGGAAGTGCAGCCGCCGGGTACGTCCCTGAAAAAAGAAGGAGGATCCCCATGAAAAGCACCGCAAAGGCCACCGAAAAGCATTCGCGCACGGTCGTTGTGCTGGCGATCGCTGTGGCGTTGATGCTGCTGGGCAGCATTTTTGCCCAGATGTTCAACACCTCATTCTACAAGGTCAAGGTCTCCCGCATTTCCTTTGATACCGACTCCGGCACCCTTTCGGGCCTGTTGTACATGCCCAAGGGCGTGGACGCCTCCAACCCGCACCCCACCATCGTGACCACCCACGGCTACCTGAACAGTGCCGAGATGCAGGACGAGACCGCCATCGAGATGTCCCGCCGCGGCTATGTCGTGCTGGCACTGGATATGTATGACCACGGCCATTCCCACGGGAACGCCGACAATACCGGCGGTTTCTTCAACTTCTGGCCCACTTCGCTGTGGGATGCCGCACAGTACATGTACAGCCAGGACTACGTTGCCAAGGATGCACAGGGCAACGGTCAGATCGCGGTCAGCGGCCACTCCATGGGCGGCTTCTCCTCCGAGATGGCCATCTATCTGGATGAGCAGAACTACGCTGCCGCTGGTTACCGCATCATCAAGGCCGGCTTGAGCATGGGTGCCGATTACTCCTGGACCTCCTACCTGGGCCTGGACGAAGAGGCTGCAGTTGCCACCTTCGGCGGACGCACCATCGGCAAGATCTGCGGCCAGTACGACGAGTTCTTCTTTGCGGCCGACGAGCCTCCCACGAAGAGCGGCACCGTCTACCACAAGGACTATGTTGCCACCACCGCTGGCAAGACCCTGCTGGAGCAGGAAGCTCCGCAGGCTGACACCTGGTACACCGGCTCGGACGGCGGCCAGCGCATCATTTACCAGCCGCGTGAGATCCACCCCTGGAACCACTTCTCCACCGCTTCCACCAAGGATGCCATCGAGTTCTACGCCACTGCATTTGCCGACCAGTCCGGTCTGGTGCAGAACATTGCTTCCACCAGCCAGATCTGGTACTGGAAAGAAGTCTTTGAGCTGGTCGCTCTGGTGGGCTTCCTGCTCATGCTGGCACCTCTTGCCCTGCTGCTGACGAAGCTGCCCTTCCTGTCCAATGCAAAGCAGGCCGTCGCAGCACCCACCCCGGCCGTCGGCACCCTGTCCGGCAAGCTTGGCACGATCAGCCTGTTCGTGGTCGGTATGCTGATCCCGGCCATCATCTTCCCCGCCGTGTACGACGGCAGTCTGACCGCAGAGCCCATCCGCTGGATGCGCTACGCCAGTGACATTGCCCTGCTCCTGTCGGTGGTGGGCATCGTTCTGGCAGCCCGCAGCACCGAGGACGACCGCAAGACCTGGCTGTCCGGCTCGGTGTGCGTCCTGATCGCTTCCATCGTCCTGCGTGTGCTGGTGACCAAGAACATCTTCGAGACCAATGCCACCTGGCAGGGCCCCACCGTCAACAGCATCGTGACCTGGGCTCTCATCTGCGCCTGCATCTCCATCGTGACCATGGTCTGCGTCTACCTGTTCGGCGGCCGCAAGCAGAAGGGCATCACGCTGGAACAGTACGGCATTGCCGCAAAGCCGGTGTCTGTGGCCGCAGCCTTCTGCGTGGCACTGCTGGTGAGCGTGATCGCCTACGCCTGCCTGTTTGCCGTGGATGCCATCTTCAAGACCGACTTCCGCATCTGGACCTTCGCCTTCAAGACCTTTGAAGCCAGCGCCATCCCGGCGGCGGTCAAGTATATGCCGTTCTTCTTTGTGTACTACTTTGTCAGCGGCGCCGCCGCCATCTCCAACACCAGCAGCGAAAAGCTGCAGGGCGGCTGGGGCTACCTGCTGGCTGCTCTGACCAACATGGGCGGCATCCTCCTCTGGCTGGTGCTGCAGTACGGCACCCTGTTCCGTACCGGCGTTGCCTTCTACCCGGGACAGGCCCTTGGCGGCATCCTGCTGTTTGCGCTGGTGCCCTCGCTGGCCATTGCATCCTGCCTGGCCAAGTACCTGTACAAAAAGACCGGCAGCGTGTACGTTGCGGCCTTCCTGAATACCATCCTGATGACCATGATGACCGTGGCCAACACCGCGATCTATTTCCAGGCATAAGCACAACCGCAGACTGGGGCTGCACTTTACAGTGCGGCCCCTTTGTGCGATAATGAGAACCATCTGAGAGAAAAGGAGTCCTGCCCGATGCATCCACTTGCTGAAACTCTGCTGGACGAGCCGGTGATCGCAGCCGTCAAGACGGATGACGCTCTGACGGCCGCCCTGGCCTCGCCCTGCAGCACGGTCTTTCTGCTGGCGAGCACCCTGCTCAATGTGGGGGAGCTGGTCCGGCGCATCCACGCGGCCGGAAAGCTGGCCGTCGTGCACATCGACCTTGTGGACGGCCTTTCGGCGCGGGAAGTTGCCGTGAATTCCCTCATTGCGCTGTGCCACCCGGACGGCATCATTTCCACCCACCCGTCCCTGATCCGGCGGGCGCGCCATCAGGGCCTGCTGACCATCCAGCGGGCGTTCATCCTGGACTCCCTTTCCCTGAACAACCTTTCCGGCCAGCTGGAACAGGGCAAGCCGGACTTTGTGGAGATCCTGCCCGGCATCATGCCCCGGGTCATCACCGAGATCAGTACCCGCACCCGGGTGCCGGTGATCGCGGGCGGTCTGCTGCGGGACAAGGCCGACGTCATGGCCGCCATGCGGGCCGGTGCCTCGGCAGTGTCCACCTCTGCCCCGGAGCTGTGGGACATCTGAACCCCGGAAAACACAAAAATGCCTGACCGCTGTCGTTGGCGGTCAGGCATTTTTTATGGAAAGCAGCAGCGTTACGGTTGGCTCTTTTTGACAAGATCTTTGGTGTACAGGGCGCGGGTGGCGTTGAGCACGGCAATGACCATGACGCCCACGTCGGCAAAGATGGCTGTCCACATGCTGGCCATACCGATGGCACCCAGCAGCAGGCAGGCAAACTTGACCGCCAGCGCGAACACGATGTTCTCGTATACGATGCGCAGGGTGCGGCGGGCGATGCGCATGGCCAGTGCGATTTTGGCCGGGTCATCGTCCATCAGCACCACGTCGGCGGCTTCAATGGCGGCGTCAGAGCCCAGGGCACCCATGGCGATGCCCACATCGGCGCGGGACAGCACCGGGGCGTCGTTGATGCCGTCGCCCACAAAGGCCAGATTCTCCTTGGACTTCTTGGCGGCGATGAGTGTTTCGATCTGGTCCACCTTGTCGCCGGGCAGCAGACCGGCGTGGTATTCGTCCAGACCCAGCTGGGCAGAAACGGCCTTGGCCACCGGCTCGGCGTCGCCGGTGAGCATGACGGTCTTGCGCACTCCGGCGGCCTTCAGGGCCCGGATGGCCTCGGCACTGTGGGGTTTGACCACGTCGGAGATGAGCAGATAACCGGCGTATCGGCCGTCGATGGCAACGTGCACGACGGTGCCGGTCTCGCTCACGGCGGGGGCAGAAAGGCCCAGCCGCTCCATCAGACGGGCGTTGCCGGCGGCAACGGGCTTGCCGTCCACCTTGGCGGTCACGCCGTGGCCGCCAAGTTCCTCCACGTCGGTCACGCGGGAGGTGTCGATCTCCTTGCCGTAGGCGGCCTTGATGCTCAGGGAGATGGGGTGCTTGGACCAGCTCTCGGCCAGGGCGGCGGCCTCCACCAGCTGTTCGTCGGTGATGCCGTCGGCCGGGTGGACGCCGGTGACCTTGAAGGTGCCCTGGGTCAGGGTGCCGGTCTTATCAAACACCACGATGCCGGTGCGGGCCAGCTCCTCCAGATAGGTGGAGCCCTTGACCAGGATGCCGCAGGCGGAGGCACCGCCGATGCCGCCGAAGAAGCTCAGCGGAATGCTGATGACCAGTGCGCAGGGGCAGCTGATGACCAGGAAGGTCAAAGCGCGGTAGATCCAGTCCCCAAAGCGGGCAGGCTGGCCCATCAGCAGCAGAACGATGGGCGGCAGGAAGGCCAGCGCCAGCGCACTGTAGCAGACAGCCGGGGTGTATACCCGGGCAAAGCGGGTGATGAAGTTTTCGGCGCGGGCCTTTTTCATGCTGGAATTTTCCACCAGATCGAGAATTTTCGAGACGGTAGACTCGCCGAATTCCTTGGTAGTCCTGACTTTCAGCAGGCCGGTCATGTTCACGCAGCCGCTGATGACCTCGTCTCCGGTCTGGACGTCGCGGGGCAGGCTCTCACCGGGCAGGGCGGCGGTGTTCAGGGCGGAGGTGCCCTCTACGATCACACCGTCAATGGGCACCCGCTCGCCGGGCTGCACCACGATCACGGTGCCGACCTCCACGTCATCGGGGTCCACCTGCTCCAGCTTGCCGTCCTCGCCCTCGATGTTGGCGTAGTCGGGCCGAATGTCCATCAGGGCCGAGATGCTGCGGCGGCTCTTGCCGACGGCAACGCCCTGGAACAGCTCGCCGATCTGGTAGAAGATAATAACGGCACAGCCCTCGACGTAATCGCCCAGCGCAAAGGCACCCACGGTGGCGACGGCCATCAGGAAGCATTCATCAAAGGGCTGACGGTTCTTGATGCCCAGAAGGGCCTTGCGGAGCACATCCCAGCCCACCACGAGGTAGGGGATACAGTAGAGCAGCAGCTCCACCGACGCGGGCAGAGGCGGCAGCAGCTTGAGCACCAGCACCAGCGCCAGAGCGGCGATGATGCGGTACAGCATTTTCTTTTGTTTTTTCGTCACGGGTACCAGCCTCCTTTTGGGGCAGTTTTCTCAGATTCAACAGGTTTTCCCCACAAGGGGCTTGTTTTCCACGCTTTCCCCCGGCTTTTCCACGAGTTTTTCCCGCAAAAAGCCGCAAATGCGCGTTCATTTTTCTATTTTTGCGTCCAGGATGTTGAAAACGCCGTGGAAATTGTTGAAAGCTGATTTATTTTTCCACATTTTCCACGCGCATCCCGGCAGTATAAGTCGAAACTCAGATGCCAAAGATCTCGCAGTCGTCCTCGACCTTCTTGCAGGCGGAGAGGACGTTCTGCATGGTAGCCTTGACGTCCGCGCCCTCATCGAACTCGACGTTCATCTTCTGGGTCATGAAGCTGACGGTAGCCTTTGCGACACCGGCGACCGTGTTGGCGGCATCCTCCATCTTCTGGGCGCAGTTTGCGCAGTCAACTTCGATCTTGTAGCTCTTTTTCATAATAAGTACCAGCCTTTCTTTCTATATCCCCGCTCCGCCGCCGGGTGCAGCAGAGCTTACAGCGTTTTCGGGGCATCACTCTTCGATGTGGTCCATGCCCATGGAGAGGATGCTGCGCACATGGTCATCGTCCAGTGCATAGTAAATGGTCTTGCCGTCGCGGCGGAAGCGGACGAGCTTTGAGTCCTTGAGCACCCGCAGCTGATGGCTCACCGCCGACTGGCTGAGCTGGACGGCATTTGCAATGTCCTGCACACACAGCTCATCGTCGTGGAGGGCGTAGAG
>OGOA01000965.1_pt1 | contig 16265 bp, 9 predicted proteins | sample 1573621 | NCBI WGS metagenome assembly OGOA01 (sample SAMEA2581917, study PRJEB24529) | metagenome | biome: Human gut stool | place: China | collected 2011
CGTACTTTCTCTATTTTACTTTCGTCTACATACCACAGATAACCGCTGATATTGCTATATCCCATCCTCGTTAGTAATTGCATGTATCCCTGCACCTGCTTGTTGTACTTCTTGTTCGGTTTACCGAATTTGAAGTCCACCACCACTACTTGCCCGTCCTGCATCATTACCCTGTCCGGTCGGCGGGTTTGCAACACCCCGTCTTCCTTATATATAATGGCACATTCATTGAACAATTGCCAGCGTCCCGAATACCAATCTTGTATTTCGGGCATGGAGAAAGCCTTATGAGTCACTTTCCGTATCTCTTCTTCCACTTTGCGGCTACCGATAACGCCTTCGAAGATCAGTCTTTCTATGGCCGTATCAATGTCTTTTTCCGTTTCAATAGCCGAGAACAGGGTATGTAGCAAGCGTCCACGGTTGATAAAACGGTCTTCCGACTCTTCTTCATCTATTCCTTTGATAAAGTCTGCCGAGCGGTTGGACTGCCGGAATTCAATTTCGTGCCGCATAGATTCCATGCTTACCGGGAGTTTGTCCGGCTTCCGCGTCAACTTGTTGGTCGAAACTTTTTCTTCTTTCTTCGAAGAGGGGCAGAGTTCCCCTTGTTCATAGGGCTCGTCTTCGTTCCAGTCAATTCCGTTCTTACGGGCTACTTCGGGCAATGCTGCCGTCAGTAGTTCGGACATTGTTCCCTTTTGTCCTTTCCGGCTCCATACAATCAGATTTTTTCCGGCACGGGTAAAAGCCACGTAGAGCAGATTCAGATTATCTACCCATAACTGCAAGCGTTCCTGCTGATAGTCTTTCTGATAGACGGAAGCACCCATTTGTGCGGAGTAGTTCACCGGCACAATATCCAGTTCATTGAAAGGGGCTTCTTCCGGAATACACCACACGAGCTGGTTATTGGTCTCATTCTCCAGTTTCCAGTCGCAGAAAGGGAGGAGCACGGTATGGAATTCCAATCCTTTGGATTTGTGTATGGAGAAAATCCGGATACCTTCTACTTCTCCACTCGGAATTGTTTTACTGCATAATGTTTCGTCCCAATACCGGATGAATCCGTCGAGTTCGGAAGAGTTACTTTGTAGATAGTCAGTGACAGCATCGAAGAATGCGAATAAGTAGGCATCCTGGTCTTTGATAAGATTCATCTCGAATATACTGAAAAGCTCTTCCAATAGCTCATAGAGAGGCATTAGCCTTAATTCTTTTATCTTTTCAAGAAAAGCGGCGGGAAGATAATTCTCGGCAGGGAGGAGTAGGAGAGTATTCCAATCCAGTCCTTTCTGTAAAACCTCGTTTTGATAGGCTACGGCCAGTTGGGCACGTGCTATTTTATTATTTTCATCGGAAAGGAATCGCAGTGCATTCAGCATCATACAAATGGCAAGAGAGGCGTCAAGGCGAAAGGCTTCGTCTGATACCACTTTGTAGTGTAGCTCCTTATCAAAGTAATCGGCAATACGGGGAATACTTTTATTTTTTCGTACTAAGATGGCGATGTCATTAAGCTGTACTCCGGAGGCGAGGAGGTTTTCCACTTCTGCTCCCAGGCTAATAAGTGTCTGCTCGGTATAGTCATGTTCTTCGTCGGGTTCGAGAAAAGAGACTTTAACGTATCCTTTTTCTGTACTTCGGGGAGATTCCTGCACAACGTCGGCATAGGCTTTCTGCAAATCCTCACAATCTTTGCCTAATTGCTGTTTATACACTCCGTTCAGATAGTTGGCAGCAGCTGTGAAGATTCGATTGTTAAACCGGATGACATTCGTTTCACTTCTCCGATTGGTGGCTAACGTCTTGACGCGGATCGGGAAATGCTCGATGTGGTCATTCAGGCTGTTGAGAATTCCCCAATCACCATTCCGCCAACGATAAATGGACTGTTTGACGTCTCCTACAATCAAACTGTCTGCTCCTTGAGACAGCCCTTCGAGCAAAAGCAGTTTGAAGTTGCCCCATTGCATTCGGCTGGTATCCTGAAACTCGTCTATCATGACATTATGGATATTTGTCCCTATCTTTTCGAATACAAAAGAGGAGTCACCGTCTTTCACCAGTTGGTGAAGCAGGGCGTTCGTGTCTGACAACAGAAAACGGTTGTTGTCGTGGTTCAACTGACGTACTTCTTCGTCGATATTGGCGAGAAGTTGCACTTTATTGAGATGTTGCAAGGATAACCGGCAACTATTCAGTAACAAATTATTCTTGGAACGCAACTTTTCAGCATCTTCCAGAATTTGTATAAGGCTGGAATTAGCCAGGTTGATGATATCCGCATAACGGGGAGAAGTCTTGGTTGCCCAATTTTTGGCATCTTCCAGACATTTCTCTACTGTGGCATTACGGATATCATTGCTTAAAACGCCATTATTCAGTTTACGGAAATAACTTCCGATTCCCCGTGAACCGTTTTTCAGATCATCAGCAGTTAATGCGTGACCATCCAGTTCTCCTTCGAATTGGTCGTAGAATCCTTTCATTTGCTCCAGTATTTCCGTTTCCAGAGCTTTCAGTTGTTTGCGGTATTCTTTGATGGTGTTCGGATTACGCAGTCGTTGCCGAAGTCCTTCTCCTTTTTCAATATAGCCTTCATCGAAAATATTGCGTCCGAAACTTTTAACTTCGTCTGATACATTCCATCGTTTATCATCGGCAATTCGTTCGTTGATATAGTCTAATAACCATGCGAGGACAGGGGAAGTGGGACCTAACTTCTCGATCATACTATCTACGGCGTCACTAAGAACTTCGGTATTGTTTAACTCGATATTCAGATTCGGGCTAAGTTCCAGTTCCCGTGCGAGATTACGCATGACAGATTGGAAAAATGAGTCAATAGTCTCTACCCTGAACCGGCTGTAATCATGCAGCATATAGTTAAGGGCGACACCTGCCGCTTCCCGTATCTCCTGTTCGGTTTTTCCAGTCTCTTCTTTGATACGGTTGAGATAGGCTTCCGAATCTTTATCACCTATCTGTATGCCGTAAAGCTGACTAAGAATACGTTCCTTCATTTCTGCTGTTGCCTTATTGGTAAAGGTAACAGCGAGAATTTGCCGGTAGGCACGGGGATTGAAAATTAATAGTTTGATGTATTCCACGGCCAGGGTAAATGTTTTACCCGAACCTGCAGAGGCTTTATAGACTAAAAGTTCACTCATGTTTTTGTTTAAGGGATATATTCGATTTTAGCAACGATTACTCGTATCTCTTCCGGTTCTTTCCCGGCTTTTACTAATGCCTGATGGAAGTTTTTAGGGAAGAACATGAAGAATGTATCCGGAGTGGAATCTACATATTTTATTTTCTTGGCTTTGTAGAAAGTAACATCCGGTTTATATTCGGTGATAGGCTCCGCATATTCGGCTGAAGTAATTCCGAAACGTTCGGTACCTTTTACTACATATTGCAGATCGATGCCGTGGCGGTGTGCTTCAATTTTACGTTTACTGACATCTTGTGTTGTTGCATCCTGCACATTGATGTAGCAATGTTCACCATCTACTTCGTATCGTCCGGCAGGCATATTTACGAGGTCGTGGGTAGCTAGCCATTGGAAAGTCTTGTCCCACACTTTCTTGTTCTTGTGATATTGTGAGGCAAACTCCTGATAATCGGTTGTCTTATGAGGCATTGCCTTCAGCCCGTTCGCCCATTCTTGTTTCTGTGTCCATTGGCGGGCTTGTTTAAGAGTCCAGTTGTCAGCAGATTCTTGTGAATATACATTTTCTGTGAAGAAGAAAAGAAAAAGTCCGATAAACAGGCTTGAACTACTAAATACGAAGTTTGATTTCATGATTGTTCGAAAAAATTAGGTCCGAAAATAAGTATGAATAAAGGTAGATAGTCTTTTAAAGCTACTCGTAATAGCTTTAAAGCTTGTCCAATTCTGTAATTAATCGTTTGTGGAGATACATTCAGTTTCTCGGCAATTTCTTTATGCGTCAGATGTTGATTACGGTTCATCTCGTAGGCTTCGAGATATTCTTTCGGAAGTCTTTTTAGTGCTTCTTCATATAGACGGAAAAGCTCATCACTCAAATAGAAGTCCGGGTTATTGAGCTCACTATCATATTTATCAACGATTTCCTGATGAACTTTTCGTTTGATCTCAAAATGGGAAAGACGGTTGAGGGCTTTGTTCTTGACAATCGTAAAAAGAAGAGTTTTGAGTGTCAGATCTTCCATCAGAGTACAACGGTTTTCCCACAGCCACATCATTGTTTCCTGCACAATCTCCTCTATTTCTTCCTGCTCACTTACGTATTGAGAACAAAAAGCACATAGCCTACGGAAATAATGTCTGTAGACGACGTCAAAAACTTTTTCTTCTCCTGCTTTTAGGGCAGTAATAACGGACTTATTATTATTAATATCCAAATATATCGGAGATTGTGACATTCTCTTTTAATTTATGTAAGACAAAAATAATGAAAGAAGTAGATAAATGAAATAAAAATGCGAGAAAAAATATTTTTTTCTTTTTTCGTTTAGTATATTTGTACTCACAACTGTATTACTACAAAGGTTTTATAGTTTTTTTATTGTAAAAGATCAAATGAGCATGGATGAAACTATCTTGTTGAATTATCTGCAGGGTGAATGTAATGATGAAGAAGCTGCCCGGGTGGAAACTTGGTGCGAGGAAGAACCGGGGAATCGGAAAACTTTAGAGCAACTTTATTATACTCTTTTTGTAGGTGAACGTATAGCGGTGATGAATGCTGTAGATACAGAGGCGTCATTAGATAAATTTAAGTCGGCTATCAGAGAAAAGGAGAGAAATACTAAACAGAAAAATATCTCAATCCGTTGGGGGCGTTATGCTACTGTGGCTGCTGCTTTTCTTACCGGACTTGTTTTTGCCGGTGGAATTGCCTGGGGATTACTTTCCAATAAACTTTCAGATTATGAGGTGATAACTGCTGCCGGACAGAGAGCACAGACTGTACTGCCGGATGGTAGTAGGGTATGGCTGAATGCATCTTCTAAATTAGTTTATCATAATTCTTTCTGGAGTTCGGATCGCCAAATCGATTTGTCGGGTGAAGCTTATTTCGAGGTTTCCCATGATAAACATGCTCCATTTATCGTAAACAGTAAACAAATCAAGACTTGTGTGCTTGGTACGAAATTTAATGTGCGTGCGCGTGAAGAAGAGAATAGGGTAGTGACTACCTTGCTTCAAGGTTTGGTGCGGGTGGATTCTCCACGAACGGAAGAGAATGGCTATTTACTGAAACCGGGACAGACATTGAATGTGAATACGGATACTTATCAGGCAGAGTTGATTGAATATAACCAGCCTACGGATGTGCTCCTGTGGATGAAAGGTAAGTTGGAATTCAAACAACATTCTTTATTGGAAATAACCAATATTATGGAGAAGTTGTATGATATTAAATTTATCTATAAGGATGATGCTTTGAAATCAGAACGGTTTACCGGTGAATTCTCTACTGATAGCACTGCTGATGAAATATTGAATGTTTTGATGCATACAAATCATTTTTCTTATAAGAAAGACGGACGGATTATTCGGGTGATGAAGAAATAAGATATAAACATAAGTCTTTTTACAGGGGGATTCTTAATGAGTTAAGAATCCCCCTTTCCTTTATGGCTTTCTTAGATCATTAGAGAAACAAGTGTTTGATCGAAAATTTTGTTTTGGTGCAGTTTTGAACAAACTTCACCGTGATGAGCCCATCTAAATAGAATTAGTTAAAAACCGCATTCAGCTTTCAGTCTACTTAAAAAGTTCCTTTTCATCGGTGCTTTTGGCTGAACGCGAACCTGAAAACAAAAAGGAGATGTAAATAGTCTCTTTTTTAGAGTCTCTATTTACCTTCAATAGAGCCGCTGTTTGAGTGAAACATGGCCTTCGTTTTATGCGAATAGAGACTCTGATTTACTAACCCGGCATGTCGACGACTTTAACCCGACATGTCAATGTCGCTCTTTATCAAGGCGTTTACGAACAAGACTGAAACGGCTGAAACCGGATGATAGCGTAAAGATTCAGTAGGAGAAATTTAATTCAAAACCATAAGTCATAAGAAAGATGTACGAAGATGAACTAACAAGTAGAGATCTGGAGTATTCTTTTGGGAGATAGATTGATAGTCTGGAAGTATGTTTGTGAAGTATGTTTCTAAAATAGAGGGTAATCCATTGGATTACCCTCTATTTTATCATTTCTATGTTACCTATTCATTATGTTTATTCACTTTTGGGTTCGTAAACATTAAATTCTGTAACATCCGTACGACCGTTTGTAGAGATAGTGATAATCTGATATTTTAGATATCGCGTAGTAATAGGAGAGATGAACGTGATGTTTTGTGTACTACTACCGGGTATTGCTAATGAACTTAATGATTTCCATGTCATACCATTTTCAGACTGTAATATTTCCACTTCTCTAGGAGCATATGCATTTCCCCAGTGATTCGTTTTGATGCCTGTTAAAACCTTAGTTTCTCCTAAATCAACGGTGAACCAGAAGCCTTTATTATTTAGAGCAACGTCAGTTCCAGTCTTGCCATCAATTAAATTATTAGGTGCGCCGTCTACTCCTTCTTCCACATTAACAATCCAACCTGCACGATTACTGATAAGTTGGCTATTGCTAGGAGTACCACTTTTTAGATTACAGTAGGCAGCTTTATTAATGATGACAGGTAAGATACTTAAATTACTGCTAATGACAGTGTTCTTATCATTGGTAGTTACATTACTGATTGATACACTGAAAGAGAAACTTGTTTTTTCCATGATACTGGCGAATATCGTTGGATCGACCGTTGCAGTGATTTCTTCAGAAGTCATCTGTCCTTCTTTGAGAGTAACCTGTGAGGAACTTAAAACGATCTGGCTTGCATCAAGCCCTTCTGTTTCACTTTTTGCACTTAATGCGATAACCATATCTGTAGAGACTGCTTTCTGTGTTTTTACAGTAAAAGCCATCTTAATTTCATCTCCTCCGATTCCATTCGCATCATGAGTCAGATTGAACTTTTTTACATTCCCCGATAAATAGTCATTTCTCTGTAGAGACACATACGTAGCATTCCACTCGTTAAAAACTTCTTCATCATCGCTACAGGACGAAATGAACGGGACAAACAAGCCGAGTAGGGCTGCTATTGATAGTGATTGAAATATATTTTTCATATGTACATACGATTAAATTATTACTATTTCCATTCGGTAGATTTATCTGTAGATAAAATACCGTCAATCCAGGTAGGAGTAGCAGAAGTAGTCAAAGTATGGCCTTTGCCGGTTGCATCTTCGAATACATTGCCTTGTCCTTCATTGAATCGCCAATAAGCTTCCAAACCTACAGATTTAGGGCTAACTTGAGTCATGTTATTTTGAATTTGAGAAGCGGAACGAACTACAGACCAGATACGTGCTTCACTCATCAAAATTTTACAGTTTCCCCATCTACTATAAGAATCATCACCTAAGCAGAACCAATTTACATCAGAGAAAGTTGTTGCTCCTGTTGGTATACTCAACACACCCGAATCAACTCCGTTTATGTAAAGTCGATAGTTGGAACCATCACAGACCAATGCTAAATGTTGCCATTCGTTTGGCTTGAAAGAATTACTTGGATTCAAATAAAGCCGGTTACGTCCTACAATCTGTACTAATGAATGTGCCTTATAATTTTCATTGTCACTTTGAGGATCCTCAAAACGTAAAAGGATGAAGTTTGCATCATCTCCTCCGTTCTTAAATACTGCACGGTCACGGTCAGCTGTGTTGGCTACCTGAAAACGAACCTCTATCGTATATTGTGAATACGTTTCGGGAGATTCTGTGAATTTATTAGCTTTTAAACTAGGAGCGCCAACAAACATTGGAGCTGAAAATTCGATAATACTTTCTGCCAAAATAACAAAGGTTCCGGTATTTTCCATCGGTGAAATACTTCCATCTTGCGATACTAGTTTTACAGGCAGTGCATATGATTCTCCCGATTTCATCATTTCCTGACTGAAAGCTTTCAAAGCGATGGAGAGGGCATCGGCTGCATATTGTCCTGCTTTTACAGTAATCGTTTCCGGCAACGTATAATAATCTTTGGGCAACATTATATATCCGGTTCCATTAATATGGTTATAAGTGTCCAGTACTGATTGATCTGTAACCAATTTATAATGATTGTCTGTAGAAGAAAGATTACTTAGATGCACATTTAGGGTAGTAAAACTTTCTCCAGTAGCCTGTACGGTCACTTTTTGACTTGTACTGGAAAGAGCTTCTTCAATATAAGCATGTGTATCTAAAGTATCGTATTTTGCATCTCCACAACTTACTATACTTCCTAAGCCTGTTATGACTGCGGAGAAGCATAAAATTTTTATATAATTCATACGTTTCATAGTTTACATTAATTTTTAAGTAATGAATGTGATGACGGGTTCATAATTTGAATAGCACGGCGTATATTTTTATATTCTGGTGAAGTTCCATACTCTGCTTCCATATGATAGGTTCCTGCACCACCTTTACGGAATCCGTTACTTGGTTGCCAGCGTGCCATTCCTTCGAGAGATTTCATTTTGTTACCATAACGATCAGTGTAATCATATCCACCGTCCATAGCAGCATCAGTAGCCTCGAAATTCTCGGTCATGATGGTCATCTTCGTGATTTGTTCTTCAGACATGACACTGCTATACGTCTGAACAAGTCCTGCACCTGCTACGCCGCCTGTGATAAGACGTTTATCGAGTTTAGAATCACTGCCAGGACTACTATTATTGTAAGCCTGAATGATAAAATAGTCAAAATATAACCCGACTTCAGGTCTACCTGTTATGCTCTGTGGTTCGCCATCGATAACTAATAATTTGCCAGTTCCTGATTTCGGACCGAAATATTTGCCTAGTTCATCAACAAATGCAAACATTCTATCGTCTTCGTCTACGATATTACCGGGGTTGCCAAAATTAGGTTCATAATCGATATCAAAGCCGTCGTAACCATATTTGTTTACTGTATCGGCAATGGCGCTTGCATATTTGCGAATGGATGCTTCTATTGCTTCCTTATTTGATTCATCGGAAGGCCATCCCCAAAAATCATTCACAGCTTCTTTTTCGGATGAAAATCCCATATTTTCCCAATTTTCACGAATATTCTGCGGAGTAATTTGATCGCCTACACTTCTGATAATAAAACACATGGTAAAACGAGTACCTTTAACTTGTTGGCAAAATTCCAGATCTTTTTTTTGAGCTTCTGTAATGTTCGACCAATTTCCCCAAATAGAAACAATATCTACACTATCAGGAATACCGGCTAAAGAACTTTTCATATAGGCACCTTCACCACTCCAGCCACCAAACCAGCCAAAGGCAACTTGGTGATCTGTCTGCTTATAGGCACGCAAGGCCGCATAATATTCATCCGATACGATCGATTCGGGAAAAGTTTTTGCTTCTGACTCCGTCCAGTCACTGCAACCGATCAATGAGGTCGTTGCCAGTGATATGAGTACAATGTATAATAAATAAATTTTCTTCATAAAAGTCCTTTTTATGCATTATATAAATTAGTTCTTTTTAGCCCACTTTAAGTCAGTAGCTTCGTTATCAGCACCGCCTAGTTCTGCTACTCCCAGATCATAATTGGCTTTATTGTTTTGTGCCTCTGTATAAGGGAAGCTTAGACGACGCATACCGCGTTGGCTACTCACTCCACAATCTGATAGATTGTCGATACAAGGATAAAGTTCCGGATAACCTGTACGGCGATATTCAGCCCATGCTTCCAATCCTAATGGATAATTGGCGATCCATTTTTGAGTAATGACACGTTGGAAATTCTTTCCATTTACGTTGTCAGCCTCGCTGTCATCCCACATTACACTCACAGTATTGGTAATTGTAGCAGTAGCATTTTGCACAACATCACTTTCATGTGATACGACAGGAGCCTCGTCAATCTTCATGTATTCAGTGGCTGAAACCTGATATTGTTCCATTGACAAATTAATACCATCTTCGTAATAGGCTTTTGCTGTTTTAGAACCGACATTCCAACCACGCAATTTTCCTTCTGCACGTAAAAACGCTGTCTCTGCAGCACAGAAAACCATTAATTTAGAAGTTGCCGTATATGCAGGAATAGAGAATCCTGCTGCATCTGCCTTTTTAAAATCAGCATCTCCAGTACGCATACCTACATATTTATCTGTTTTCCCGGCAAGGGTAGACTTATTAAAGAACTTCGGCATACGTGGATCGCCATATGCATTCATATAATCTACAATATTTGCATTCACACGCAGATCACCCCAACTTACAGCTGCCAGTTGATAGGGATTACTCTGCGTGCCACAAGAAAGCATAGCATTATCCGAATTACTTTCAATCAATCCTGCTTTATGTGTTACTGCTGCTTCAGCTGCCTCTTGAGCAATGCCAGGCCATGTTCCGCTGATTCGCATTGCAACACGTAAACGCATTGAATTGGCTAGCTTAGCCCAACCTGAATAATTTCCATCAAAAACCGGATCATTGGCTCCCAATGGGGCATTACCATTTGTTTCTACATAATAGTTGTACAAAACATCGGCTGCATTGGCTAAATCACTTAATATACTGGTATAGACCTGTTCCTGGGTATCATAAGATACATAGAAATTACCCTTCTTTACTTGGCTGTAAGGCATCGGTCCATAACAATCCGCAACGCGAAGCATTGTTATTGCACGTATCATACACGCAAAAGCATAATAATGTCCCGTAGAATTTGTCGCTTCTTGTATTTGGAAGAAGTTTCCATATATTTTTTCAAACGGAGTGTTCCAGGGGGTAGCATTCCAGGCATCACTCTGATTGAATGTGCTGAAGTTTGTACCACTCCATGTGTTAGAACAGCATAGATAGCCACCTAACTGTCCCACCATCTGATCTTGCATTTGAGAGTCATTCTGCTGAATATTCACAATTGTTTCAATCATAGATTTCATCAAAGTCGCAGGGTCTGCATCATGAATTTGATATTGATTCGTATTATACTCCTCAAATTTATCGGTACAACTTCCTGCCAGTAACAACAGAGCGGCACCGACTGTGATATTTCTTAAATATTTTCTCATAACATTAGCTTTTTCTTTTAGAATTGAACTTTCACATTAAAACCGAAGTTACGCAAGCTGGGTTGCATAAAGTAGTCTACATTCATATAATAGTTACTGGAGGTAGAGGCAGACAATTCCGGGTCAAATGGGGCTTTACAATAAATCATCCATAAATTACGTCCTACAATACCCAAAGTAACATTCGCCACATTTTTAAACCATCTTTTAGGAAGTGTATAGTTTAGACTCAATTCCTGCAAACGTACATTGGTTGCACTATATAGATAATAACGACCGTAGCCACCTTCACCCGTACCAATAGTCTGGTAATACTTTTGGGCGTTAACTTTGCCGTTATTAATAGGTATACCACCATTATCACGAGCTGTTGCAGATGTTTCGGATACTCCATAATAATCTAAAATACCTTGAGTAGCCGAATAAGCTAATCCGCCTACACGGGCTGATAATACAACTCCTAAATCAATTCCTTTATAAGTGAAATGATTGGTCCATCCGAGGTTGAAATCAGCATCCAGATTACCTACTTTTACCGGAGTGTTTGATGAAGTGATACCCAGATTACCATTCTGATCGACTTTTATATTACCGTTATTGTCTTTTGTCAGTTGGTTGTATACATAGATATCAGTCATGGAGCCTCCTTCTGTCAGGATGACGCGAGGAGCTACATTCTCTTTACCTAACCAACCCACATTCATTTCATCCATTTGGATAGCTTCTCCTGTCACGGGATTCACGCTACCGCTTGCCAGTCGTTTCACCTTGTTACGGTTTAGAGTGAAGGTTGCATTAGAAGACCATCCGAATCCTGCCCATTTATCACTGAATCCTAAAGCTAATTCAATACCCTGATTTTGCACGTTACCAGCTTGTACAATCGCTTGTTTATATCCGGAAGAAGAGGGGATATCTACCTTAAATGTTTGGTTCAGTGTGTTAGAACGATAGTAAGTAGCGTCTAAATAGAAACGATTTCCCCAGAATTTCAAGTTCAAACCGATTTCCCAGGATTTAGTCTTTTCAGGTTTCATATTGTCCATCGGATATACGGTCGGATTCGCCCAGTTATGTGTCTGGCTGTTGTATTCGTACCCCGGATTAGTAAGGAAACGATCGAAAGAAGAGGCTACCACTGTATACGAACCGCGTATTTTAGCATAAGAAATCACCTCTGGTAGTTTAACCATTTCTGATAATAAAGCCGATAAACCGACTGACGGATAAAAGAACGATTTTTGTTTGGAGAATGGGAGTTTTGAATCCCAGTCATTACGTCCGGTTACAGTTAGATACAGTTGATTTTTCCAACTTAATTCAGCACTGGCAAAAATACTTTGAATTTCATCTTCATATCCGGTAGGGTCCGGTTTATAGTTGGCGGAGAAATTAATATTGTTGATCTGGAAGAAGTTGGGAATAACCAGGTCACCTGCAATATATAACTGATCCATTGAAGTATGATATATGGAAGCACCAACATTGGCTGTTAAATGAAAATCACCAAATGTTTTATCTATATTAGCCAGGAAATCGGCATATAAAGAACGTTCCTGACGCATGGCATCTTCAAAACCACCGCTTACACCACAGAATGTTGTTAATGTAGAAGCAGATTTTTCGTTTTTATTCCGGTAGTCGGAGTTGTCCAGATTGACGCGACCAACAACATTGAGCCAATCTGTAGCCTGCCATTTCAAAGAAGCGTTCATCATATAACGTTTCTTGTTGGAAGTACGGTTGATGCGATTTTGTATCCAATATGGATTTTGTAATGACAAACTTGCATCACCATAAGGCCAATATTGTTCCATATAGCCGTAGTTAGTATTATAACGTTCATACAAACGAATTTCGTCAAAGTTGTCTCCACGAGGGAATAGATACAGTGATGGGAGAGGGTTATAATACTGTCCTTGAGAAACCATGTTTTTGTTGTTCTGAACGATATATTGTGCACCGATATCCAGAGTAAGTTTATCATTCAGGAAATGGGTGGTATTACGTGCCGTAAAATTATAACGGTTATAGGAGTTATTCGGAAGAATTCCACCGGAGTTAGTTGTAGAAGCAGAAAGATAGGTCTGGTTTTTGGTATTTCCTGTAGATAATGCTACCGAATTGATAACATTGGATCCTGTTTTAAAGAAGTCAGATGGGTTATATCGACGGTTTGTCAATTCTCCCCAGCTGAATAATCCGGAACTTGTACCATAACGGTTCTGCATATCCGGCATAATATATGCTTTAGAGAAAGTAGTACTGTTGGATACTGTTATGGTAGTTTTCTCTGTTTGGCCTTTTTTAGTAGTAATTAAAACAACACCGTTTGCCGCAGCAGAACCATATAGTGCTGCCGCAGAAGGACCGGTCATCATACTAATACTAGCAATATCATCCGGATTTAAGTCAGCAACAGCATCTGATCCTCCCATCTCTCCAAATAATCCTTCGCCACCGCTTTTTCCTGTATTAAAAATAGGTACACCATCAATTACATACAATGCATTGTTATCTTTAGTCAGAGATTTCATACCACGCATAACAACACGTGTGGCACCACCAGCACCGGTTGCACCACTATTAATTTGAACACCGGCAACTTTTCCTGATAGTGAATTCATAAAATTGGCGTCCTTTACAGCTGTCAATTCGTCACCTTTTACCTCTTGTACATTATAACTTAACGCCTTAGTTGCACGCTTGATACCCAATGCAGTAACAACTACTTCGTCCAATACTTGCGTATCTTCTCCTAAGGTTACTTTTATAGGTTGTGCGTTGGCAAGCGTGATTGTTTGGGAGGCATAACCGATATAGGATACTTCAAGTACATCACCTTTAGCTGCTTGTATTTTGAAATTTCCATCCATATCAGTGATAGTACCATTTGAAGTTCCTTTTACCAAAATACTAACTCCAATCAATGGTTCTCCTTTTGAATCAGTAACAGTACCACTTGCAGTAATTGGTGTTTTTTTCTGCTGCTCTTCTTTATTACTCTTCGCAGAAAGTACAATATGATTATCTACTATTGAAAAACTGACATTAACTCCTCTGAATAACTGATTCATTACATTATTCAAAGATTCTTTTGTTACCTTGATAGATATGACACGATTTATATCGACATCATTTGTGTTATAGACTACTGACATTGAAGTTTGTTTCTCAATTTCTTTCAAAGCAGTGTTCAAGGGTACTTTCGATAGATTAAGAGTGATCGTTCGTTCTTGCCCATAAGCTGAAGCAAAACACGAAACCAACAAAAGGAAGAATAACAAGTGTGAGAACTTGTGTTTTATAATTTCTTTCATCTTATTCTTTTTAATTAGAAATAGTTTTTAGAGAGTTTGTAATTAGAAGCGGTAAATGTGATTACCGTTTTCACACAAAGGTTTCATGTATCTCTGTTTCTCATAATTAATAAATTTAAAGGTTACACTTAAAATAAATTCCATAAGCGCTTATTCAATAGTAATACATTTTATGTTGTAACCTTACTAAACGAAGATAAGATTTTTTTTATCAAAAAAATAGAATAGGTAGATTCTTATTTGAAAAATAAATACTCAAATATTTGATAAATAGAATCTTATGTACTTATTAAAATCAGGCTGATTTATTACATTTGCATACATTTTGCATACAATATATGTATGCTTTACCTATTGTATAGATATAAATATTCATTTTATGTTCAAATATTCAAAAGATGGAATTTCGGTTTTAACCATATTAGATACCAGAAGAGCAAAAAAGAGTGGACAGTTTCCTGTTAAAGTTCAAGTGGTATATAGAAGAAAGCAAAAATATTACTCAACTGGGAAGGAAGTGTCAAAAGAAGATTGGGCAAGGTTATTAAAAGTAAAAAGCCGGTTATTGGCAGAAATTCGATCAGATATAGAGAGTAGTTTTTCAACTATTAAGCAACAAGTTAACGAACTGATACAAAAAGGAGAATTTAGTATTGAAACATTAAGCGCCAGGTTAGGAAGGCAGATGAATGATATGACTTTGCGCAGTGCTTTTCGCTTAAAAATGAAAGAACTGGAAGCCAATGAACAAGCAAACACTTACTTAAATTATCAAAGTGCTTTAAAAAGTTTAGAAGATTTCGGAGGTTCCACTATACCTTTGGAAAACATTACAATTGATTGGCTTAAACGTTGTGAAAAATTTTGGATATCAGAAGGTAAAAGCTATTCAAGCATAAGTATTTATTTCCGAGCTTTAAAGTGTGTCTTAAATCGTGCTGTACATGATGGTATCATAAAAGAATCATCTTTTCCTTTTGGAAAGAATAAATATGAAATTCCTGAAGGGTGTGGACGTAAATTGGCACTTACTCTTTCTGAAATAAAAAAAGTAATGTCTTATCAATGTGAAACAAAAGATATAGAAGAATTTAGGGATCTCTGGGTGTTTTCTTATTTATGTAATGGCATTAATTTTATGGATTTATTATTTCTTCAGTATTCAAATATTATGGATGGAGAAATATGCTTTGTACGCTCTAAGACATCTCGAACTACCAAACATAACAAAGAGATACATGCAATCATTACTCCTGAAATGTGGAATATTATTCAAAAATGGGGTAATCCAAGATTAAGCCCGCAAACGTATATTTTTAAATATGCTAGAGGATCTGAAGATGCCTTTGAAAAGATTAGATTGGTACGGCGTATTATAACCAAATGTAACAGAAGACTTAAAAAAATAGCCCAAGACATTGGAGTTTTTCAGTTGACGACTTACACGGCAAGGCATTCTTTTGCTACAGTATTAAAACGTGGAGGTGCGAAAACCTCATATATTTCTGAAAGCTTGGGACACTCTAACTTATCTGTAACCGAGCACTATTTAGCATACTTTGAAAAAGAGGAAAGAATAAGGAATGCTCAATTATTGACTAACTTTAATCTCTAGATTAATACATTTGCATGCAAATTGTATGTACAATGAAAAATGGACCAATAATTGATATAGGATAAAAGTGAATATAATATTAAAAAACGCATATTCAGATTACCTATAATTTAGAATATGCATCTTGTTATCAGGAGTGTTTTGTAACCATTCTATTTTCCGCCTTGACATAAGTTGTTAGCCGCCATATCTT
>OGOA01000985.1_pt1 | contig 16004 bp, 6 predicted proteins | sample 1573621 | NCBI WGS metagenome assembly OGOA01 (sample SAMEA2581917, study PRJEB24529) | metagenome | biome: Human gut stool | place: China | collected 2011
GCATCCTGCCGGTGCGCAAGATCATCCGCAGCGTGGACCTGAGCAAGCCTTCTGAAAAGTAAGGCGGGCCCTTATTTACAAAATCGACCCCGGCAGGGCACACACCCCGCCGGGGTCTTTGTATACCGGGCAAAGTTTTCCGAAAACCACTTTAAAACCATAAAGCAAAATGCTATACTAGGGACATTGGGTATGCAGGCTGCCAGCGCTGCCCGGGAGGTTTTTTATGACGCAGTTGTTGATCCGTCTGTTTATCCGTCACCCCGACAATCCGCAGGACCCGCACACCCGGGCCGCCTATGGCAATCTGGCCAGCATCGTGGGCATGGTGTGCAATGTTCTGCTCTGCCTGGGCAAGCTCGCCGTGGGCACGCTGTTCGGTTCCATCGCCATCATGGCCGATGCCCTGAACAACCTGTCGGATGCATCGTCCAATATCGTCAGTCTGGTGGGGTTCAAGCTGGCGTCCAGAGCACCGGACGCGGAACACCCCTTCGGCCATGCCCGGTATGAGTATCTGGCCGGGCTGGTGGTCAGCGTGACGGTGCTGGGCATTGGCTTTTCCCTGCTGAAGGAGTCGGTGGTCAAGGTGCTGCATCCCACAGCGGTGCAGTTCAGTCTGATGACCGTTGCCGTGCTGGTCGCTTCCATTCTGGTCAAGCTGTGGATGAGCAGCTTCAACCGCACCGTCGGCCGCACCATCGGTTCCGAGACCCTCATTGCCACGGCGGCGGACAGCCGCAACGATGTGCTGAGCACCGGTGCGGTGCTCATTGCCACCATTCTGTGCCACCTGACCGGCTGGAACATTCTGGATGGTCTGATGGGTGTGGGCGTGGCCGTGTTCATTCTGATCTCCGGCTGGGGTCTGGTGATGGACACCCTCAGCCCGCTGCTGGGCGAACGCCCCAGCGATGACCTGGTGGATCACATCGAGCAGACTGTGATGAGCTACCCCGGCGTGCTGGGCATGCATGACCTGATGGTGCATGACTACGGCCCGGGGCACCAGTTTGCCTCGCTGCATGTGGAACTGCCTGCCGAGCAGGATCCGTTGGACGCCCACGACCTGATCGACAACATCGAACGGAATTTTATGAAGAATGACCATCTCATGGTCACCATCCACTACGATCCCATCGTGACCTCGGATGCTGCGGTGGGGGTGCTGCGCACCCGTCTGACCGAAAAACTCCGCCAGCTGAACCCGGCCCTGTCACTGCACGATCTGCGCATCGTGCCGGGCAAGACCCACACGAATGTGCTTTTTGATCTGGTGCTCCCGGCGGGCTATGCCGGGGACAAGGTGGAGCTGCTGACCCAGATGGAGCAGTTCATCAAGGAACAGGACCCCACCTATAACTGCATCATCAAGGTGGAGCAGAGCTATACGGCGGCATATCAATCATAAATCCAGGGGGAAGTATTATGCTGAATGAGACCTACCGCGCCATGCTCGGCAACAAGAGCGTGATCCGCGAGACTTTCATGTACGGAAAAAAACGTGCCGCCGAGATCGGCTACGAGAATGTGTTCGATTACTCGCTGGGCAACCCCAGCGTGCCCTGCCCGCCGGAATTTACCGCCGCCATGCAGGACCTGCTGGCCAACGAGGAACCGGTGAACCTGCACGGCTACTGCCCCAGCCAGGGCGACCCCGGCTTCCGCGCCGACGTGGCGGCCCATCTGGCAAGGACCTTCGGCCTGCCCTATGAGCAGAAGCACATCTTCCCCACCACCGGTGCTGCCGGTGCGATTGCCCATGCCATCCGTGCCGTCACCCAGCCCGGTGATGAGGTGCTGACTTTTGCGCCCTACTTCCCGGAGTACGGCCCCTATGTGGCGGGCACCGGTGCGGTGCTCAAAGTGGTGCCGCCGCAGGCCCCGGCATTCCAGCCCAATCTGGATGCCTTTGAGCAGATGATCGGCGAAAAGACCACCTGTGTGCTCATCAATACCCCCAACAATCCCACCGGTGTGGTCTATTCGGCCCAGACCCTCACCCGGATGGCCGACATCCTGACCGAGAAGAGCAAGGCCTTTGGCCACAACATCTTCCTCGTGAGCGATGAGCCCTACCGGGATATCGCCTTTGACGGCAAGAAGGTGCCCTACCCGGCAGCCTTCTATCCCCACACCCTCACCTGCTTCTCCTACTCCAAGAGCCTGAGCCTGCCCGGCGAGCGCCTTGGCTATGTGGCCGTACGCCCGGGCTGTGAGGGGGAGGACATTCTGGTGGATATGATGGCCCAGATCTCCCGGTTCACGGGCCACAACTGCCCGCCCAGCATCATCCAGCGGGCCGTGGGCCGCTGCCAGGAGGTCACCAGCGACCTGAGCGTCTACGAGACCAACATGAACCTGCTGTACGATAAGCTCACCGCGCTGGGTTTTGAGGTGGAGCGCCCCGGCGGCACCTTCTACATCTTCCCCAAGGCACTGGAGGAGGACGCCAATGCCTTCTGCCTGAAGGCCCGCGAGTTCGACCTGCTGCTGGTGCCCAGCGATACCTTTGGCGTCAAGGGCTATGTGCGCCTTGCCTACTGTATCGACACCGAAAAAGTAAAGCGCAGCCTGCCGGCTTTGGAAAAGCTGGCGGCCGCCTACCGCAAGTAACCGAACCGTTCCTGTGGGCATCTGGCAATGCAGCGCGGGACTGGGAATACAATGCTACATGAGAGGAAAGGGAACCCTGCTATGGAAAAGATCAAAATGACCACGCCCCTCGTCGAGATGGACGGCGACGAGATGACCCGCATCCTGTGGAAGATGATCAAGGACGAACTGATCCTTCCGTTTGTGGACCTCAAGACCGAATACTATGACCTTGGCCTGCCCAACCGCGATGCCACCGGTGACCAGGTGACCATGGACGCCGCCCTTGCCAACAAGAAGTATGGCGTGTCGGTCAAGTGCGCCACCATCACCCCCAATGCCCAGCGCATGGACGAGTACAAGCTGCACGAGATGTGGAAGAGCCCCAACGGTACCATCCGCGCCGTGCTGGACGGCACCGTGTTCCGTGCCCCCATCATGATCGACAGCATCAAGCCGGTGGTCAAGAACTGGAAAAAGCCCATCACCATCGCCCGCCATGCCTATGGTGACGTGTACAAGTGCACGGAGTTCCGCATCCCCGGTGCCGGTAAGGCAGAGCTGCTGTTCACCGGTGCCGACGGCACCGAGCAGCGTGCCACCGTGTTCAATTTTGAAGGTCCCGGTGTGCTGCAGGGCCAGTACAACAAGGATGATTCCATCCGCAGCTTTGCCCGCAGCTGCTTCAACTACGCACTGGACGTGAAGCAGGATCTGTGGTTTGGCGCCAAGGACACCATTTCCAAGAAGTATGACCACACCTTCAAGGATATCTTCCAGGAGGTGTACGACGCCGAATACAAGGCAAAATTTGAGGCTGCCGGCATCACCTACTTCTACAGCCTCATTGACGACATCGTGGCCCGCGTCATCCGCAGCGAGGGCGGCTTTGTCTGGGCCTGCAAGAACTACGACGGCGATGTGATGAGCGATATGGTGTCCACCGCCTTTGGTTCGCTGGCCATGATGACCAGCGTGCTGGTGAGCCCGGACGGCAAATACGAGTACGAGGCTGCGCACGGAACCGTACAGCGCCACTACTACAAGCACTTAAAGGGTGAAGAGACCTCCACCAACTCCATTGCTACCATCTACGCATGGACCGGAGCTCTCAGAAAGCGCGGCGAGATGGATCAGATCCCCGAACTGTGTAACTTCGCAGACAAGCTGGAGCAGGCCTGCATCAAGACCATCGAGGACGGCAAGATGACCAAGAGCCTGTCCCTGATCTCCACCTGTGAGCATCCTGTGATCCTCAACAGCCTGGACTTCATCAAGGCGATCAGAGAGACCCTGGACAGCCTGCTGTAAAAATAAAATGGAAGAAATGGATGCTTCCCTGTAGGAATGGGGGCATCCGTTTTTGGTGTACACCCAAAGATCTTACCGGAGGATTACAGAAGTGAATGATGAAAAGGAAGTTGTGTGTTCCGGAAAAACGATGGCTCCATTTATAATGGGAGTGATGTTCTGGCTCATCGGAATAGGAGTTACTTTTTTATTACTGATTTTAGGCACTTCACAGGGAGTGAAAGGCGCAGGTATTATCTTTTTCATATTATGTGGAATGGAAGGAAGCTATTTCCTACTGTTTTGGCGTAACAAAAGAATCACTATGACGCGGGATGATGTTACTTATCGCTCCATTTGGGGAAAAGAGAAAAAATACTCATGGGAAGACGTGAGATCGGTGCGTTATAAGGCGGCTGGAAGAGGGGCGTATAGAATTCTGATCCAGACAGACCGAAAGATATGTATCGAAACCGGAATGATGGAAAACAGTGAAGAGGCTGAAAAACTGATAAAGAGAAAAGGGTATTTAGGTCTCCATTAACCTTCGGTAATCAATCCGTAAAGAGATGAACATTAACGAGTGGGAAGCTTAGGCTTCCCATATTTTTTGCTCAAAATACAAAGGAGTAGTACCATGTTTACGCTGGAAGCAGAGATGATTTTAATATCGTCTCTGCTTTTTTCGTGGATTTTTTGTTAATTATCTTGGAAGAATTTGGGGCATTTTGGCGAGGAACAGTTGCGGGGGATCGGGGATACAGGTACAATAGAAGGAAAGGAATCGGCAAACGATAAAAGCGTGCGAAAGGGGAAGAAGATGGATTTAATACGGAATAAAAAAAGGCTGTTTGATGAAATAAAATATTATTGTGAAGAAAATAAACTGGATCAGAGGATGTTCCTTCGGCAGGAGATTCTTCGGGAGGATATAGAGAATCAGTTATGCCTTATCGCAGACGAAATGGAGAAAAGGATTGCGAATGAGCGTGAAAAAAATTATATAAATGAATTAACAGAAAGTGAGTTCATGACTTTTTGCTGTATTTGCATGGAATGTATTTCTCCGCAAACTGTAATTGAAGAAAAGTGGGAAAAATTACTGGAACACAAACATTTTTGCTATGCGCTTTTTGCAGTTATTGACAAAGAACAGGACGTTGATACTCTGAAAACGATACCTCGGGCAATGTATAGAACAGCGTATTTGTCTATGACAGAACTTTATTATTATTTTTACGGCAGATTTAATGATAATGAAACAGCTATTAAATTGCTTTGCAGATATTACAAAACCGAAATGCGTCTTGATTCGGACGAACGGCAGTATATTGCTGATGCACTGATTGGTCATATTAAAAACGCCGGAGATCAAAATGATTTTGGGTATGCATATAACGGTCTTGAAATGATAGAAAAAAATATACATTATCTGCCGAGGAATATCATCCAAAGAATATTGGAGAAATATACATGCAATGAAGTAGATATGAATTCCATCCACCGCAAACAGGTCTATACGATTATTAAGGGCTTCTTCCAGAATAATGAGGCAGAAAGATTGCAGAAACAATTTCTTTATCTGGACAGCGTAATCATTATGGGGATGCTGAAAGATATCTATAGCGAAGATCGTAGTAATCACGGCCAACCGGCTATTAACTTTTATGGTATGGAGGAAATGCCTATTACTATGGAGTGTTTAACAGTTCCGGATGAGAGAAAGAGCCTCTTTGAAACCTATATGGATAAAGTAAGATCCGAACGTGTTTTCAGGGAAAAAAGTAGGGAAAGCATATTATTTAAAGTTTCATTGGAACAAAAGACGAAGATCATGGTTGAATATTCCGATGAGACATACAAACTGGACTTAAAATCAGATATGGATAATGTATTAAACAGTTATGGCAAGACTGTTTTTTTGGATATGAAAAAAGCGTTTATAAACAGCCGAATAAATAAATACATTTCTTATAAACTGGTCTATCTGAATCAATACCATGGGATGACACAGCAAAAATTTTACTTTGATAAATGTTATGACTATTCTGATGGAGAGATCAAGTATGATGATAAGAAGAAAAAGGAGATTCCACTGACATATTCACCTAAAATAAGTTCCATATATGCTATTGTAGGAAAGAACGGAACGGGAAAGACAAGTCTTGTGAATTTTTTAGGAAATGATTTTGACACAATTATGTATAGACTGGGAGAAGAGGAAACAACTGTTTCCAAAATCGTGGAAAAATATAGGCCCTCCTTGCGAGGGACAGAGTTTCTGGTGATTTTTGAGATGAATAAAAAGAAGTATTATATCTCTAATATGACGATTAAAAAGAGTCCAGAAGAAATAATGGAGTATGGTTCCGGCACAGCAGGCTCCGTGAGACGGCAGTTGAGTAAAATATTTTATTTTTCCAATAAAATTGATATGAATGAAGCATTTGCATTTCAGGGAGAGAAAAATAATGACCTGGGAGAAACACAAAATTACTCAGAACAGCGGGCTTTTGCGGAACGGATTGAGCAAATCAGACAGGGACAGGACGGACAGAAACAAAAGAAAGAGGTCAAAACCAGATATTTTAACAGAGACTTATTGTTTCAACTATTGTATTTAAGAGATCATTTTGAGAAGAAAGAAGAAAATCTGAAAAAACTACTTTGGGAAACATTCTCGGTGGATGATCTGACTATTGGAGATAAAGAAAAGGATGATATTATCCGGAATTTTGTAAGGGGAGAGAAGACTGATATTCATATGGACTTTTTTCATACAACAAATACCTTACAGTATTTCTCGTCCGGGCAATATGCAAGGTTTGATTTTTTTGCAAAACTATACTGGAGTGTGAAAGGTTATGCCAACAATAAGGAGTTGATAAAAAGTCTTGGAGACAGTGGAAGGGCGTATGAGAATGAAACCATCGTTGAAAATGATTCCGCCATTCTGTTTATAGATGAGGGAGATCTGTATTACCATCCGGAATGGCAGAGACTGTATATCTCGGATCTGTGCAAAATTATAGAGGAAGCGGTTCCCTGTAATCTGCAAATTATCATTGCCACAAACTCTCCATTTATTCTCTCCGATATTTTTGAAGATAATATTATTTTCCTGTCGGAGGAAGGGGAAAGTGAGGAATCCCACGAACAAACCTTCGGACAAAATATCCATACACTGTTAAAGAAGGACTTTTTTCTGAAATATACCATGGGTGAATTTGCAAGGGAGAAGATTGTACAAGTATTTGAAGCACTGGAATCGAAGGAGCACCAAGAAAACAAGGAGGATCAGGAAAATAAAAAATACCAAAGCAGGAAAGATCTGGCTGACAACATGTCGCAAATATTAAAGCCAGACATAACAGTTGAGAACGTGTACCAGCGAATCTCTGATTTCGCCATGGCAATTGGGGAAGATATTTACCGCAGCCATCTTCTTGGATTGATAGAAGAAGACATGAAGAAAACAGAAAACAGAATCAGCTACCTGAAGAAGAGGCAACAGGAAATCGAAGAAGAATTGCGGGATCTGGAAGGGAAAACGTATGATAAAAATTGAAAAATATGATAAAAAAGTTGAGGATGTCTATTTCGATGCTGTGAAGGCTGTAGTAGATGATGCGTATAGGAAAAAAATCGTGAACCGCGTGAAAAAGTATATGGGAGCAGCATGGCGCAATTTGGCAGAACAAGAATCAGATGAGATATTTCGTAAATGGATTCTTGCAGATTATTCAGAGATTAAAAAGGCCTATCTACAATTATCCAAAGATGAAATGCATGAGGAAACATTTAAGAAAAATGGAAAGTTCAAACGTCTTTATCAGATTTACTATGAGGCTTATAATAAGGTTCGGGGTAAGATAATAAGGATGCCAGGATTAGCGGATCAAAAATTAAATGTCTATTTAGTGAAAAACAGTAAGATCAAGACTTGCCCGTATTGCAACAGAAATTATATAACAGCCAGAGGCGAAAACGTATCCGGAGCGCAGATGGATCATTTTATTAGCCGAAGCGAATATCCGATTTTTGCATTATGTTTATATAATTTAGTTCCTTGTTGCAGCGTCTGCAATTTAACAAAATTGACAAAAGAATTGGAAATCTCTCCCTTTGATTCGACAATGGATGATAACAGCTTTACTTTTACCCCAACAGGAATTTTGCCGGGAGAACAGCCTTCAGTAAAGATAAAAGCTAAAAATTCACAATTGGAGCAAAATATTAAGGTGCTTCACTTGCAGGAAGCGTATGATTTTCATAGCGATGACTTGAAAGAACTGGTAGAATTAAAGGAAATGTACCCGGAAACCCAGATCGATGAAATCTGTGACTTGATTAATGGGAAGAGAGCGGCTGCGGGCAAGGCGAATCTGGCATCTACAGATATCCGCGATATGGTATTTGGAAAACAGGTACCGTATGAAGAATATGGGAAGAAGCCGTTGGCCAAGTTCAGACATGATATTTTAAAGGATTTAGGTGTTTACACGCGCTGATAATGATAATATTTTGGGGAAAAAACGTTCAGTCAAAAAATGCTGAACGTTTTTTATATTTCGATAAATTGAAATATACGCTTCGATTTATCGAAAAACCACACATTTTTATTGACAACTAATAATCAATATCATAAAATATTTCAAAATACTTTATCACGGTATAGGAACAACGTGTTAAAGAAGCAACCGGAACAAACTTTAATTGCGGTGCAGAAGCACAAATGAGGGAGGACAAATGTATAGTGTAAAAGGAAAGAAGTGGAACAGAAGGCTGAGCTTTCTGCTTGTTTTGGTACTGCTTTTTGGAGACAGCTCATTGCAGTATACCATGGCGGCGGAGAGCGGAGAGACACGGCTGGAAGCAGCAGTGTCCGTATCCGGCGGTGACCCGGAACGGACATCGGAACCGGAACAATCGGCAGAACCAGAACAATCGGCAGAACCAGAACAATCGGCAGGACCGGAACAGTCGGCGGAGCCGGAACAGACCATGGAACCGGAACAGACGCCAGAGCAGACACCGACTCCGCAGCCTGTGCCGACACCGGCTAGCGTATCCGGGAACGTTCCGCCCAGACAGCCGGAGAACTATTATCAGGATCCGGAACCGGAAAATTATGGTACGCTGGCAGCTTATGATGCGTACAGCCGAACCTACCATGTAGACGGTGACCGGTATGTGACAGTGATCGGCTACGATGGTAACAGCTATCTTGATGAGGACGGCAATCTGCAGCAGGCAGACAATACTCTGGTAGAGAGTGAGGTCTCCACCTATTCCCTGTATGGAGATGCAAAAAGCTACGTGAACAGTGCCGGAAGCTATCAGGCGATGCTTACAGTCGGAGCGGAGGAAGGTACAGAGCTACTGACCATTGCAAGTGACGACCATCTGCTGACACTGACTCCTGCCTGGGGAGATTTCACTGACGGTATCGTAAAGGACAATGCTATTCGTTACAACAATGTACTGCCGGATGTGGATTATCAGTACACGATATTCGGAAACAGTGTGAAAGAGGACATCATCCTGTTGCAGAGAGACACTGCCCACAGCTTCCGTTATCTGTTGAACACCTATGGACTGAAAGCCGCCCTGAGCGGCAACACGCTGTACCTCTATGAAGAGGGAACAGATCCCGAACAGGACGCAGTATTCGTTCTGGAGGCTCCGGAGATGGAGGACGCGGCTGGAGAGATCTCTTTCGGCGTGGAACTTCAGCTGGAGGAAAGCGGTGAAGAATCCACCTATGCGGTTACCGTTTCCGCGGACAGTGACTGGCTGGATGCAGATGACCGCGTCTATCCGGTACGGATCGATCCTACCGCTATTCAGGTAGGTAAAAGTGCGATCCATGTGGCCTGCGCTGAGCAGGGCAGCCCGAATTCCGTGATCGGAGATAATGCATATCCTTATGTGGGCTATGATGACGGTATCACCTCCGGAAATCTGGCAGGCTTCCACAGCAAACATTTAAATTGCAGATCTTATTTTGCCATTGATTATGATTTCTCAGCGCTGGCGGAGGAGCCGGAGATCGTCAGTGCGGCATTTCAGGTGACCCAGAAGACCCGCTGGAGCAAGGGCAGTTCTGAATTCGGACTTTTCGGAGTGGAAGAGCCCTGGCAGGTGGGAAGCCTTACATGGAACAATCAGTTAAATTACAACCATTATTTTCTGGATAGCAGAACGGCTTCCACTACCCGCGGAGAGGCATTATCCTTCGATGTAACGGAAGAAGTCAGTGCATGGATCAACGGAACCGCAGAGAATCACGGACTGGTCATGAAAGCACTGGTGGAAGCACCCAACGAGACAGCGGGCGATGCCGGTGCCTCCATGCAGTGTGAGGTATTCTACAACAATTCCTCCGCATCCTATGCGCCGAAGCTGATCGTCTCATGGACAGGAGATCTGACGGATCTGGCGAAGCTTACGCTGGATGATACTACAGTGGATGTTTACCCGGTCGTAAGAAGAAATGGGGACAAATCCTGTGATACACTGGGAGTGGCAGCCCATGGACTGGCCAAGCCCGGCAGTACCGTGACCTACGAACTGGTCAACGTCAGCACCGGAGAGACGGAAGCGCAGACAAAGCTTCTCTATCCGGACTCCGATGCTTATGCAGGGGAATATCCGGAGGCGATCGCCTATAAGCGGAGACTTTCCAACTGGCAGAGTGAGGTGTTTTCCGGATTACAGCCCGGACAGGTCTACTATGTGACGGCGACTGCTTCCTTTGGGGGCAAAAGAGGTAAGACCGTAGAATCCGACCGCTTCCTGATCTACGAGGAAGGCGCTTTCGACCTGATGCCCAGGATCGCACAGCATTACGGTGTGGAACTGAATACGATCCTTGCCGACATGCGGATGCAGGACTGCCTGACCAGACAGGGCAACCGTATTTTCATCAGGGAACCGAAGAATACCACAGCTTACAGTTCCGGCGTGTTAAGTGAATATTATAAGGCTATCATCGACGGACTGCTGTTAGGCAGAGCGGAGAACTGTGAGTTCGGCTATGAGCCGGTGAACCTGAATACCGGTAATTTCTACATGGAACAGGCCGATGCCACGATTGCGGACATCGGCGGTGATTTTGCCCTGACCAGACAGTACAATGCAAAGGGTGCGGCGTATGAAGGGAGTCTGGGCTTCGGCTGGACCTTTGCTTATGATGAACGTATGGGAGAACTGGCCGACGGATCGGTCCTGTGGCTTAGAAATAATGGCGGCATCATCACGTTTACCCCGGCGGGAGAGGGATACCTCGCACCGGCCGGATGCGATTATGAACTTTCAGAGACAGAGAACGGATATGTGGTAGAGATCCTGGATGACGGAAGCCGTCATGAATTCGACAGCTTCGGTCTGCTCCGTGCGGTGGAAGACAGCTGCGGTAACCGGACAGAACTGGCTTATGATGTGGATCTGTACCTGAAAAGCATTACCACACCCTCCGGAAAGGAATTCCGGATCGCGCTGGATGAAAAGAACCGCTTAAGCAGCATTACTCTGCCAGACGGCCACGGTGTGACCTATACCTATGATGAAGCCGGTAATCTGGCGCAGGTGACGAATCCCGCAGGCGGTGTCGTTCGTTATGTTTACGATGACAGCCACCGCATGACCGCATGGTACGATGAAAACGGACACAGAGTCGTAGCCAATGAGTACGACGGGGAAGGCCGTGTGATACAGCAGACGGATGCGGAAGGCGGCGTGGTCACGCTGGCTTATGAACAGATGGCCGGAGGAGGACAGACCACTGCCACGGATGCGGAAGGCAATGTAACGGTATACACCTATGATGAAAATTACCGTACCACGAAGATCGCATATCCGGACGGCACATTCGAAGAGAGAAGCTATAATACCGCCGGGTATCTGGCAGGCCGTCTGGACCGCACCGGCGTGGAGACGACTTATACCTATGACGGGAAAGGCAGGGTAACACAGGAAAAAAGGCAGGATGGCGCCACCAGGACCTATGCGTACAATACCGCAGGCAAAATGACGCAGTCTACGGACTATGACGGAGGAAAGACCGGCTATACCTATGACGGACAGAACCGCCTGACTTCTGTGACCGATGCGGAGGGAGGACAGACCTCTTACACTTACGATGAGAAAAACCGACTTGTGGCGGTAAAGGATGCGAACGGCAACACCACATCCTATACCTATGACGGTGCCTGCGTCACATCCATGACGGACGGTGCCGGTAATACATGGAACTATACCTATGATGCCATGAACCGGCTGTTAACAGTCACGGATCCCACCGGAGGGATCACCGCCAATACCTACGATGCCTTGGGCAGGGTAATAAAGGAGACGGATGCCGCCGGTGCAGTGACCGTCTATACCTATGATCCGGCAGGCGCAGTGACAGCCATTACCGACAAAGAGGGGCAGACCAGCACCTTTACTTATGATGCCATGAACCGGATGCTGTCCGGTACGGATCCGCTGGGCAATACCCTGACTTATACCTATGACGGTAACGGGAACCGCCTTACACAGACCGATGCGGAGCAGCAGACCATACAGTATACCTACGATGCCATGAACCGGGTAACGGAGACTGCGGATGCAAAGGGTGCGGTACAGAAGAATACTTACGACGGAGCAGACCGGATCCTTACCGTCACGGACCGTCTGGGCAATGCAGAGAGTTATACCTATGACCCGGTGAAGCAGAGTATGGTTTCGGCTGCTGACAGAGAGGGTAACGTGACTTCCTATGAAAGTGACGTAAACGGAAGGATCACGAAAATCACCTATGCGGATGGTGCCACGGAGACTTGTCGTTACGATCATCTGTCCAGACTCACGGAGACGGTCGATGCGCTGGGAGCCGTAACCACATACACCTACGATGGCAACGGCAATGTCACGAAGATCCGCCAGACCGGCGCAGAGGACCTGGCAAGAGAGTATATCTACACTTATGATGCAAGAAATCTTCTGACAGAGAGTACGGATCCGCTGGGGAACACTGTCCATTATACCTATGACGCCTGCGGCAGCCTGACCGCTGTGACGGATGGACGGGGAAATACCACCGCTTATGCTTATGATGCACTGGCGAGACTGACGACTGTGACCGATGCCTGCGGCGGTACTACGGCATACACCTATGACAAAGAGGGCAGGGTCCTCACGGTGACGGCACCGGAGGGAGATACCCTGAAAAATACCTATGATGCCATCGGCCAGCTGACAGCACAGACCGATGCGCTGGGAAATGTGACGACCTACAGCTATGACCGGATCAGCCGCCTGCAAACGGTAACGAATGCCCTGAAGGGTGAGACCGGCTACACCTACGATGCGGACAGCAACCTTACGCTTACGAAGGATCCCCTGGGGAATGCCCATGCCTATACCGTGGATGCAGAGGGGAATCTCTTAAAGGAGACCTATCCTGATGGGGAGACAGACCGCTATACCTATGATAAGAACGGAAATGTGGCAACCTTTACCGATCGTTACGGTGTCGTGACCACATTTACCCTGGATGCCTGTGGCAGAATCGTGAAAGCTTCCGATACGGCAGGCAACGAGATGACCTATACCTATGATGCGGCAGGCAATCTGACTTCCCAGACCGATGTACTGGGCAGAACAGCCTCTGTGACGTATGATGCTTTCGGCAGAGCAGTCTCCGTGACCGGTATCGACGGCGTGACCACCCGTTATACCTACGATGCTTCCGACAGACTGCTTACCGCCACGGACGGAGAAGGAAAAGTAACATCCTATACCTACGATGCGGCGGGGAATCTCATCCATACCACAGAACCGGGCAAGGCAGAATATGCCTATACTTATGATGCCCTGAACCGGCTGACACAGAAAGTAGATCCGGAAGGAGCTGCCACGGAATTTTTCTATGACAGGAACAGTAATCTGACTACCTTAAAGGACGGCAATGGTGTGACCACGGACTACACCTACGATGCCCTGAACCGTCTGGCCGCGTACAGGGATGGCAACGGAGGCACGACTGCCTATACCTATGATGCCCTGAGTCGTCTGACTGCCATTACCACACCGGAAGGGCTGACGGAAAGCTATGCGTATGATGCGGCAGGCAACCTGACCGGCGTTACCGATGCCCTGGGGCAGACCACGACCTACGGTTATGACAAGCTGTACCGTATGATCACCACCACCTCTCCCATGGGAGCTGTGGAGAAATATACTTATGACAAACATGATGTAGTTACCAGTGTCACCGATGCGCTGGGGAACGTTACGCTCTATACTGTAGATGCCAACGGTCAGGTGACAAAAAAGAGACAGCCGGACGGCGAAAGCTATCTCTATACCTATGATGCCGTACAACGGCTTACGGGTATTACGACACCTCTGGGCTATGAGACTGCCTTTACCTACAGCAACGGCAATGATATTCTCGTAAAACAGGATAATCTGGACCGTACCACCGAATATACCTATGACATCATGCACCGGCTGACTTCCGTGACAGATCCCGAAGGCGGAGTGACCACCTACGGCTATGATGAGCGTGGCAACCAGTCTGAAGTCACGGATGCACTGGGCTATTCCTGGAATTATGCCTATGACAAGGTAGACCGGATGACCACTGTGACAGACCCGGAGGAGAAAGTAACAGACATTCTCTATGATAAGGTCGGAAATATCGTAAGCATCAAAAGACCCGGAGAACGTACCACAGCCTATGCGTATGACGGCAACTACAATACGACTGCTGTGACAGATCCGAAGGGATATGTCTATAACTACGGCTATGATAAGGATGACCGTCTGACGTTAACGACCGATCCTCTGGAGCAGACCACCGGCTATACCTACGATGCTGTGAACCGCGTTACTGCATACCGGGACAAGATGGGATTAACAGAAAGCTATCTGTATGATGCCCATGGCAATGTGCTGGAAAAGACCGCAACAGACGGCCGGGTCACCGAATATACCTATGATGCCAAGAACCGTCTGACCTCTGTCACCGACCCTATGGGAAGTGTGGCATATTATACCTACGATGTGATGGACCGCGTGACGGGCGTGACTGATTATCTGGGAAGAGGAACGGAATTTACTTACGACCGCGAAGGAAATCTGACCAGCGTGACCGATGCCGCAGGACGAAAGGAAGTATGTACCTACGATATCGCAGGACGGATCACATCCTATACCTCCAACGGAGGAAACCGGATCAGCTATGATTATGACAAGCTGGATGATCTGGTAGAAAAAAGCTACAGCGACAGCACCGGGGAGCAGAGTGCAGAAGGGGTTACCTATGCCTACAATGCTTTGGGAGAGCGGGTAGCCATGCAGGATACCACAGGGGACACGGAGTACACCTATGACGGACTCCGCCGGATCACTTCCGTGACCACTTACCGTGCACCGGGAGAGGACGGCTTCTCCCACGAGGAGGCAAAGGGTGACACCATAGGCTATGCCTATGACGAAGCGGATCATCTCGCTGCCATTACCTATGCGGATGGCACAAAAGTAAGCTATGAGTATGACAAGAACGACAATCTCATCAAAGTGACCGACAGGGAGGGAAAAGTTACCACCTATACTTATGATGCCATCAACCGGGTGACCCAGATCCACCGCCCGAACGGCATCAGCACCTATAACACTTACAATGCAAGGAATCAGATCGTGGAGCTTAAGAATGTCTGCGATACCTGTGAGTGGGTGGTAAGTGACTATCTCTATACTTATGACGACAGGGGATTCATCGCAGGGGAGACCGCCATCGAATCTCTGGCAGGTTATGCCTACGATGACAAGCATAACGGACGGCATGAGGACGGCAGACATGACGACCTCTATCCTCATGGCAACCGCCATAACGGCAAGCATGACAAGGACGCCACTTTCGCGTACCAGATCGTGGAGACCGACCGGACATTTACCTATGATGCAGCTGGAAAGCTTCTGACCGCTACGGAGACCGAGGACAATTATGGCACCTACGTCTACACGTTCGAGTATGACCTTATGGGTAACCGTACTTATATGGAGAAAACCCTGAACGGAACGGTTGTGGAGTGGCACAGATATGAGTATAATGAGAGTAACCAGCT
>OGOA01000995.1_pt1 | contig 15855 bp, 16 predicted proteins | sample 1573621 | NCBI WGS metagenome assembly OGOA01 (sample SAMEA2581917, study PRJEB24529) | metagenome | biome: Human gut stool | place: China | collected 2011
GGCTGAGCTTTGCCGCCGCCAGACACACAAGGCTCGTGACCAGAAAGGTGCCCACCGGCAGGCAGAACGCCGTCACGGCACCGCCCAGCAGCTCGCCCTGCGGGGTGCCGGGCAGGCGGGCGCGCAGGAACTTTTCCAGCCGGGAGATGCATCTGCCCATGAGCACCACCGGGTGCGGCAGCCACGCCGGGTCTCCGAAGAGCGCGTCCAGCACAAAACCGCCGACAACTGCCTGAAGGATCATGCCCTGCTCTCCTTTGTGTACTGGACGGTCTTCACGAGATACAGCAGATGCTTTTCCGTCCAGTCCTTTGCATCCAGTACAAAGCCGCCCGCGTTGGGTCCGCACCATGCGTAATAGTCCCTGTGGGGGACGGCAAACCGCTCCATGGCGGCCATCTGGGTGCCGCCGTGGGCCAGAATGACCAGCCGCTCTTCGCCTGCGGCAAGAGCTTTATCGATCAGCTCTGCCACGGTGCGGCAGATGCGGTCTGAAAAATCCGTCTTGCGCTCTCCATCCGGGCAGGGGCTTTCGCAGTTGGCCTTCACCCATGCCTGATACTCGGGGTCCTTTTCCATCTCGATGAAATTGCGGCCCTCAAAGCTGCCAAAGCACATCTCTTTCAGGCCGTCCACCGGCACAAGCTTTGCCTCCGGGAACAGGATGCGCGCCGTCTGGCTGGTGCGCTGCAAGGTGGAAACATAGACCACATCGGGGTCAAAATCTGCCCGGCGCAGCTGAGCAGCGCCTTCGGGTGAGAGCGGGATGTCGCGCTGGCCCTGATAACGCTTCTGGGCGTTGTATTCCGTCTGGCCATGACGCAGAAGATAGATCAGCATTGAGACAATTCTCCTTTCAAAACCGTGGGGATGCCGCAGAACATCTGCACCACGCACTCTGCCCGTGCGGCCAGCAGGCAGGCAAGCCTGCCCGCCGCCTCGCGGTCTGCGCGCTGTTTGACATCCATCGGCACAACACCGCCGCCTATCTCGGTGGCGATGAGGATATCGTATTCATGGGCAAGCTTGTCTGCCAAGGCAGGCAGGTCGGCGGCATCGGCAGCCAATACCTGCACGTCCGAAAGACGCTTGCCGGGAAGTGTTTGCGCAAAGGTGCGCTTGCCGCTGTAGAGCGGCCCGGTAATAAAGATCATAGCAGCCCTCCCCACTGGCAGGCACACAGCGCCGCCAGCATCCAAAGCTCGGCCTTTTGCAAAAACCACCCGGCAAGGTCGCCGGTGATGCCGCCGAACTGTTTCCGGCTCACGGCATGGTAGCGCCAGAGCACCGCCAGCGCTGCCAGCACCAGCGCCCAGCCGCCCAGCGCCGCCATGCCCACGCACAGCACTGCGGCCAGCACCGCCAGCACCCGGCGCACCGCAGTTTTGTCTGCTGCAGTGGCAAAGGTGTGTGCAAGACCGGTGTTTTTTGCCATGGGGAACGATGCCACCGCAAGGCCCGAAAGCGCCCGTTCCAGCACCAGTGCCAGAACCCACAGCACACCCACGCGGGGTGTAAAACTCACACAGGTGCACAGGGCAAAATAGGCCAGAAAATAGCTGCACAGTCGGATGACCGCAAAGGCACCGCAATGGGGGTCTTTTAATATTTCCAGCTTCTTTTCTCGGTCGCCGTAGCTGGAAAGGGCATCGCAGGTGTCGGCGTAGCCGTCCAGATGGATGCCGCCGGTGATCCATACCGGGATCAGCGCAAAGCCCGCCGCCTTGGCAAGGCCCGGCAGGGGCAGCGCGCCACACACACACCACGCCGCACCAATAACGACACCAATGAGCGGGAAGGCGCACATGGCGTAGCGCATATTTTTTTCGTTCCATTCGAACTGCGGCACCGGGATGGCCGAAAACATGGCAAAGGCCACCGCAATGGTCTGCAAAACGATCATTTTTCCACTCCTTTATGATAGACCGGGATGCCGCATACCACCCGCACCACATTGTCGGCCCGGGCGGCAAAGGCATTGTTTACCTGCGCCAGTGCCAGCAGATAGCGGCCTGTGTCACCGGCATAGTCGGCCCCGCCGCTAAACACCTCGTTGGAAACAACGATGAGGTTTTCGCACTGGGCTGCAAGGCTTTCCAGCCCGTGCAGGATGGCTTTGGCCGCGTTTTCCCCTGCTCCCGCCGGGTCGTACAGCTCGTTGGCGGCAAGGTTGCCCAGGTCTTCCAGCAAGGCAGTGCCCCGCGCAGGCAGGCGCACATTGTCCAGATGCAAGGGACACTCCACCGTCACAAACTGCTTTGCGGCCCGCATTTTGCGGTGCTTTTCCACCCGGGCGGCACACTCGGCATCCCACACCTGCATGGTGGCAAGATAGTAGCGCGGGCCGGTGGTCCTGAGCACAAGGCTCTCGGCGTATTCACTTTTGCCGCTGGCCGCGCCGCCCAGAACCAGCGTCAACATTGGGGCGTATACGGCGCAATGCCGCCCTCCGCAAAGGAGTAGCACCCGCCGTATACGGCCAGCGCCATATCCCACAGCGGGATGCTTGCCACCGCGCCGGTGCCCTCGCCCAGATGCAGCCCCGCCGTAATGATGGGTGCCTTGCCCAGTGCTTCCAGCACGATGCGCGCGGCAGGCTCTGCCGAGCAGTGGCTTGCAAACACAGCCTTTGCCGCCGCCGGGCACAGCCGCACGGCGCACAGCGCGGCCACTCCGCTGATAAAGCCATCTGCCAGCACCGGCACACCGGCCAGTGCACCGCCCAGAAACACACCGCACAGGCCCGCGATATCAAAGCCGCCAAGCTTTGCAAGAACATCCAATGTGTCTTCCGGGTCCGGCTCATTGCAAAGGATGCCGCGGCAGATGGCATCCACCTTGCGGGCAAGCCCTTCGTCCGAGAGGCCCGCACCGCGCCCGGTCATAAGCTCCACGGGCTGGCCCAGCAGCACCGCCGCCACCGCGCTGGAGGTGGTGGTATTGCCAATGCCCATTTCACCGGTGGCGATGAGCCTGTAGCCATCCTCTGCCAGTTCCCGGGCAAGGGCAATGCCCTCCCCAACGGCCTGCACGGCCTCGGCCCGGCTCATGGCAGGGCCTTGGGTAAAATCCGCCGTGCCTGCGGCAATGCGGCAGCTGCGCACGCCGGGCACCGGTTTGCCTGCCATACCCATATCCACGGGCAGAACATCGCAGTGGGCCGTGCGGGCCATCTGGCACACACTGGTGCGCCGCATGGCAAGGTTTTCGGCCACGGCACGGGTCACTTCCTGCCCGGTCTGGCTCACGCCCTGCGCCACCACGCCGTTATCCGCGCAGAGCACCACCACCACCCGGCGGGAAAGATCAAGCTCCGCACTGCCGGTAAGGGCGGCGGCATCCTCCAGCATGGTCTCCAGCCGGCCCAACCCGCCCAGAGGCTTTGCAAGGCTGGCCCAGTGGGCGTGTGCCGCCGCGCGGGCAGCTTCGTTGGCAGGGGTGATACCCGCCAAAAGTGCATTCAGTTCAGTTTCGGTCATTTTGGTCATCCTTTTGTTTTGCTGTATCGTTCTGCCGCGCGCACAAAGCGGCCCGGCAGGGGCGTGCCCGCCCAGTATAAATGCGGGAACCCCGCATAGAAATTCTCGTTTGCAAAGCCGCATTCCCACTGCATTTTTTCGTTTTTGCAGGCAGTAAATGCAGTGCCGTTTGCGGTGGAATCCCAGTGGTGGAATTCGTGGATGGGCAGCGTTTCTCCGGCGCAGAAGAGCATACTGTCCGCCTTGGCGGTCATTTCGGCATAGCCAAAGCGCACCAGCCTTCCCACCCGGATGCCATCGCCCGGCAAAACATCTGCCATGGGCCACGCCTTACCGTCGGCATCCTCAAGGCTCCGGCCCAGATACAAAAAGCCGCCGCATTCGGCCGCTGTGGGCAGGCCCGCCTGCACGGCCTGCCGGATGGAAGCCAGCATGGTTTTGTTTTCACTCAGCGTTTTGGCGTACAGCTCCGGGTAGCCGCCGGGCAGATACAGCCCGCCTATATTTTCCGGCAAAACCGCATCCTGCACCGGGCTGAAAAGCACGAACTCCGCCCCGGCATCCCGCAGTGCGTCCAGCGTTTCGGCATAAGTAAAGCAGAACGCCTCGTCCTTTGCCACCGCAATGCGGACGGATGTGGGTGCAGCTGCTCCCGGCAAAGCTTCCGGCGCAGGCTTTTCGGTCAGCACGGCAAGGCGCTGCCAATCCAGCACCAGTGCATCGGCCAGCAGGGCGATCTTTTCCTGCAGGTCGGCAATTTCATCTGCAGTCTTCAGGCCGAGGTGTCGGCTTTCTACCGCTGCCTGCGGCAAATGGGGCAGATAGCCCAACACCGGCAGGCCGGTCTCCCTTTCCAGCAGGGCCTTGAGCATTTTATACAGCTTTTCGGAACAATCATTGAGCAGGATGCCCGAAACATGGCTGTTTTTGCGGAAGTTCACAAGGCCCTGAATTTGCGCGGCCAGCGTCACGCTGGCACCCTTGGGCTGTACCACCAGCAGCACCGGCAGGCCCAGCGTATCCGCCAGTTCCCAAGCGCTGGCACGGGTGGTCAGGCCCTGACCATCATAAAAGCCCATAGCTCCCTCGCACACGGCGGCACCATGCCCGGCGGCATAGCGGGCAAAAATGGCCCGCACCATATCCCTGTTGGAAAGAAACAGATCCAGATTGTGGCTGTCCACCTGCAGAGCCGAGCGGTGGAACATGGGGTCGATGTAGTCCGGCCCGCTTTTGAACGCACAGGGGTCGGCCCCGCGCTTTTTCAGCGCCGCCAGCACTGCGCAGGCAACCGTGGTCTTGCCGCTGCCGGAAGAAGGCGCGGCGATGAGGAATTGCATCATTTACGTGTACCCGTAATGAGGAAGATGGGGTTATTGGCCATGAGCAGGTGCAGTCGTCCTGCCGGTTTTGTGCGGCTGACGGCGATCTGCGTTACCTCTGCGGTCAGGCCCCGGGCCGTGAGGGCGGCAATGGCAGCGCCCAGCGTTTCCAGCGCAATGGCCGAAATGCAGATGCGTGCGTTCGGATTCTTGCCGAGCACTTCATCCAGCACGGTTTCCATGCCGCCTTTGGTGCCGCCGATGAACACGGCATCCGGCGCAGGCAGGTCTGCCAGCACATCCGGTGCGCGGCCCTCGATGAGGATGAGGTTGCAAGCATGGAACTTTGCCCGATTTTTACGGATCAGTTCACAGGCATCCGGTTCACACTCCACGGCGTAAACGCGGCCTTTGGGTGCCGCCAGCGCAAGCTCCACGCTCACACTGCCGGTGCCTGCGCCCACATCCCACAGAGTGTCGGTGGGCATTACCGCCAGCTTTGCCAGCGCAGCAGCGCGCACCTCCTGCTTGGTCATGGGCACCTCGCTCCGGATGAAGCTTTCGTCCGGGAAGCCCGGCGCACGCAGCTGCGGCAGATCAAAGTTTTCCACCAGAAGCACGCTGAGTGGTGCAAAGCTCTGCCCCGCCAGCTCTGCAGCAGAACCGTAGCGGATGGCTTCCGCCTCGGTGCCAAGGTTTTCGCCCACCACGCCGTGGGCTTCGCCCATACCGGCATCGGTCAGCTTCTGGCACAGAGAGGCAGGCGTTTCGGCCCCGCCGGTGAGGAAATACACCGAACGGTTCATCATGCACTCGGCCACCGGGTCGCAGGCGCAGCCATGGGCCGAGACCAGCTTCCAGTCCTGCCACGGTCGGCCCAGCGCCGCTGAAAGCAGCTGGATGCTGGAAACGCCCGGATACACCCGCGCGGGGATGCCCAGCGCCCGCAGCGGCGTGAGCAGACCGGACGCACCGGAGTAAAATCCGGTATCGCCGCTGTAAAGCACGGCAGCATCCTGCCCGGGGTTTTGTGCCAGTGTTTCCAGAATGTCAGCGGGCTGGTAGAGCGTGAACTGCCGGGCCGTGCTGTCTGCAGGCAGGCCCGCCAGCAGCCGCTTTGCACCGAACACAAGGCCCGCGCTGCGCACAGCCTGCTGCGCCTGCGCCGAAAGGGCTTCCCATTTTCCGCTGCCCATGCCGATCAGTGTGACCATTGCAAAATCTCCTTGCAATACGCTAAAATTTGTGTTTCCGTCTCGCCAGTTTCCGGCGGGCGGCGCAGCACCACCAGCTGTGCGCCGGTATCGGCAGCGGCCTGCACCTTCTCGGCAAAGCCGCCCGCTGCGCCGCCGTCCTTGGTGATGAGGTACCGGATCTGGAATTGTGTTATCAACGCCTTATTCAGCGCCAGACTGAACGGCCCCTGCATGGCAATGATGTTCCGGTGTGGGACATTGGCCGCTTCACAGGCGGCAATGCCCTCCGGCGTGGGCAGGACGCGCGGGTAAAGCCGCGCCGGTTCCAGCCCGGCAAACACAGCCAGCTCCTTGGCACCGGTGGCAAGCAGGATATTGCCCTCTGTCCCGGCCAGATATTCTGCAGCCTGCGCTGCTGTTTCAAACACCGCACAGCCGGGCGGCAAGGGGCTTTGCGCACGCAGCAGGCGGCGGTATTCCACGCCCGCCTGCACCGCTGCAGCGCGGATGTTCCTGGTGGCATCCACTGCATAAGGGTGGGTGGCATCCACGCAGAGATCAGCTCCCGCCAGCAATGCCGCCATGGCATCCGGCTGCAGCCGCCCGGCGTGCACCGTGATGCCCGCCATTTCGCCCTGCTCCTCGGCACCCAGCGGCGTTGCCACGCACACCGTTACCGCAACGCCAAGCTCTGCCAGCTTTTTGGAGAAGCGGCGGCCCTCGGTGGTGCCGCTGAACACGACCGCCTTCACTTACGGTACCCCCGCGGCGTGACCATCCGGCCCGAAAGGGCGCGGGTATTGCTGTTGCCGATATACACGGTGGTGAACATATCCACCGGCGTGTTTTCCAGCTCGGCCAGCGTCAGCACCCGGGCGCTCTGGCCCTCGCGGCCAATGTTGCGCACAAGGCCGCAGACGGTATCATCCGCCTTGCCGTTTGCGCGCAGGATGCGTACTGCCTTTTGCAGGTAGTCCGGCCTGCCCTTGGAAGAAGGATTATAGAGTGCAGCGCAGAAATCTCCCTGCGCTGCGCAGGCCAGCCGCTTTTCGATGACCTCCCACGGGGTAAGCCGGTCGGAAAGGGAGATCACGCAGAAATCGTGGGCCAGCGGCGCGCCCAGCACAGCCCCACCGCTGAGGGCGGCCGTAAGGCCGGGCACCACTTCTACGGCAACGTCCGGGTAATCCTGCGCCAGTTCCAGCACAGGGCTGGCCATGCCGTAAACGCCTGCGTCGCCGCTGCACACCATCACCACGCGCCTGCCGGTATTCGCCTTTTCCAGCGCCCAGCGGCAGCGGTCGATCTCCTGCGTCATGCCGGTGGAATAATATTCCTCACATGGGAACTCCGGCTCGATCAGATCAAGATAAAGTTTATAGCCGCAGATGGCATCTGCGTGTTCCAGAACATTCCGGGCTTCCTGCGTCAGGTAGTAAACATCTCCGGGGCCAATGCCCACCACGTAGACTACCTTTTCCGGTTCGTCGATCTCAAATTCCATCGGGTCAAACATTCTGCCACCTCCAGTCCGGGGCATAGGGCCGCACGGCCAGCGCAAAGGTCACGCCGGTATGGGCATATTTGTGAAAAACGAGTGTCCCGCCTGCGGCCAGCACTGCCGACCGTTCACAGACATTGTCCACGCCGGTAACGCTCTGCACAAAGGCCGAAGGCGTAAAGCTGCCGGGGGCCTGCCGCAGCTGTTCCGCCGTGAAAAACTCCACAGGCCAGCTGTGGCTCTTACAGAAGGTCAGCAGGCCCGCCTCGTTTTGTTTTAAGTCGATGCTTGCCGCCGCCGTGATGCATTGCGGCGCAAGGCGGTTCTGGTCACAGAAAGCTGCAAAGGCTTCGGCCAGCGTTTCGGCGCTGGTGCCGCGTTTGCAGCCCACGCCCAGCACGCCGATGCGCGGCACCAGATGCAGCGCATCCCCCGCCGGGCAGAGGGTGAGGGCAAAGTCCGGGGCATCTCCCGCCGTGATTCCATCAGGCGGTGCACCCGCAATGGGCCAGTCGGATGCAAACTGCACTGTTTTGCCCGCCAGCAGTGCACCGCTGACAAGCTTGATGCGCTCCGGCTCCAGCACGGTGCAGTTCTGGTGCTTTGCCCACTCGTCCACCGCAAACACACCGTTTGCGTCGGTGGCTGTGGTGATCACCGGCACCGCACCGCACACAGCGGCAAGCGCCCGGGCAAGGTCGTTGGCACCGCCCAGGTGGCCGGAAAGGATGGGCACGGCAAAGCGGCCGCACTCGTCCAGCACCACAACGGCAGGGTCCTGTGCCTTGCTTTGGCAGTGGGGCGCAATGGCCCGCACCGCAATGCCCACAGCACCTACAAAAACAAGGGCATCGCTCCCGGCAAACTGGCGGGCCGTCCAATCGGCAAGGTGCACCTGCCCGGCTTCATGGCCGCAGCGGGCCACGCTGCCGGGATATGCCGCCGCCAGTTTTTGGGCCAGTGCAAGGCCCTTTGCCGTAAAGGCCAGATAGGCGCGGGTCACTGGTCTGTTCCCTTGCGGAACTCGGTGGTAAAGGCCGGGTCGTACAGCTTGCTGCGCTCGTAGTTCCGGCCCAGAAAGCCGCCTGCCACGATGAGCGCCGTTTTGGTGATGCCCGCTGCATGAACGCTTTCCGCCAGCGTACCTACGGTGCAGCGAACCGTTTTTTCCTCCGGCCATGTGGCCTTATACACCACCGCTGCCGGGGTATCCGGCGTATAGGCACCGCCTGCCAGAAGCGCCTGCTGTACTTTGTCCACAAGGCCGATGGAAAGGAAAATGACCATCGTTGCCCCGTGGGCGGCAAGGCTTGCCAGCTTTTCTTTTTCCGGCACCGGGGTGCGGCCCTCCATGCGGGTGATGATGACGGTCTGGCTCACGGTGGGCAGGGTGTACTCGGCGTTCAGTGCCGCCGCTGCACCGCAGAAGCTGGACACACCGGGGGTATCATCGTAGGGAATGCCCTCGGCGTCCAGCACATCCATCTGCTCCCGGATGGCACCGTAAAGGCAGGGGTCGCCGGTGTGCAGGCGCACGGTGATCTTACCCGCAGCTTCCATCTGCCGCATCACATCCAGCACCTGCTCCAGCGTCATTTCAGCGCTGTTATAAATGGCGCAGTCTGCCTTTGCAAGGCCCAGCAGGGCCGGGTTCACCAGACTGCCCGCATAGATGATGCAGTCGGCTTTCTGAAGCAGGGCCGCGCCCCGCCGGGTGATGAGGTCCGGTGCGCCGGGGCCTGCACCAACAAAATGTACCATAACGTTACTCCTTTACCAAAACGGTGGCAAAATAACCGGCCTGTTCCTGCGGCCGCTCAAGGGAAAGATCCGGGTAGACCCGCTCGTCCGGCAGACCGCAGTTGCACACAAGTGCGCTTTTTTTCAGCTTATCTGCCTGCTGCAGGGTATCCAATAAGACAGGCAATTGCCTGCCGGCTTTCATCAATACCTTGGTGCCGGGCATTTCCAGCACGCGGTCTGTCCAGCCGCCGGGCGCAATGGTAAGCGGCGTATCCATGCCACCGGTCAGCGGCACATTCAGCCGCGCCGCCGCCGCACAAAAGCTGGGCACGCCTGCCGCCATGGCGGTGGCATAACCCCCGGCCTGCAAGATCTCCTGCAGGTAACCAAAGGTGGCATAGATGGAAACATCACCGATGTTCAGCATGGCAGTGTCCTGCCCGGCATCCAGATACTGCCGCACCGCGGCGGCGGCTTTTTCGTGCGAAGCCGCCAGCACGGCCGGGTCACGGCTCATGGCAAAGTACAGCGGGACGATGGTCTTGCCGTCCAGCGCTTCTCCCAGCGCACTGCGGGCGATGTCCAGCGCCAGCATCTGGCCGGAAGCAGTCTGCGGCGCGGCCAGCACCGGGCACTGCCGGATGAGCCGCACAGCCTGCAGCGTCATCAGCTCCGGGTCGCCGGGGCCGACGCTGACACCGTAAAATGTACCTTTCAGTTCTGCCATTCCTGCATCAGCTCCTTTGCCGTTTTTGTCTCGCCCAGCGGGCCGTGCTGGTTGGAAAAGAGCACCGCGCCCACCCGGAAGGCCCCGCCTGCCCGTCGGTCCAGATGCATCTGGATGGCGGCAAGGATGCTTTCCAGCACCGGTGCACGCAGCTGTGCGCCGTCCAGAATGTCAAGGCAGGCATCGGTGGTGGCGGCATCCATCAGGGCGGCGCACACCTCATGCGCGGCACCGCACAGCGCCGCATGGGCGCAAAACACTTCAGCGCGGCCATCCGCCGTGTGGGAGTGGGTGTTCATGACCCCTGCCGCCAGCTTGCAGAGCTTGCCCACGTGGCCTACCAGAAGCACTTCCTCAAATTTGGCCGTGGCGGCCATATCCAGCGTATCCCCGATGAAGTTGGAAGTTTTGACCACCGGGAACCGCTCGAACTGCGGCAGAGCGCTGGCCAGATAATCCAGCCCGTAGTTGCCGGGGGCCAGCACCAGCCGCCGGGGGCCGGGGGCATTTTTTGCGCGCAGTGCGGCCTGATTCATTTCCAGCTGGATGGTATCCAGAATGGCCTGCTGGCTCATGGGCTCCACGATGCCGCTGGTGCCCAGAATGGAAAGCCCGCCCTCCACCCCGATGTGCGGGTTGAAGGTGCGCTTTGCGGTCTCGGCACCGCCTTCCACAGAGATGGTCACCGCAAAGCCGCCGGTGTAGGCAGCATTTTCAGCTTCCCGTTCCAGCGCTTCGGCGATCATCCGGCGGGGCACATGGTTGATGGCAGCTTCGCCTACGGGCTGGTCAAGGCCGGGCTTCGTCACCCGGCCCACCCCCTCGCCGCCAAGGATGCGCACGCCGGGGGCATCCGGTTCCAGCACCACCGATGCAATCACCGGCAGGCCCGTAGTCACATCCACATCGTCGCCGCCGTCCTTGCGGATGGCACATGCGGCACCTGTGTCCGTGCTGCGGCACCAGAGGGGAGCCACCTCCACCACAATGCCCTTGGGCGTGCGCAGAGCCACCGTTTCCGGTTCGCGGCCGGTCAGCAGCAGACGCGCCGCCCCTGCAGCCCCCAGCGCGGCACAGGTGCCGGTGGTATAGCCGCAGCGCAGCAGCTTCTGCCCGCTGCGGACGTAATGCTCAAACTGCGGCTTTCCGGCGGGTGCCTTTTCGGCTTCCGGCTCCGGTGTGCCAAACAGAGCCGTGTACTGCTGTTCGGTCAAGCCGTACAGGGTGCGGATATTCTCCGGCTGAAACGCCTGTTCCGGGGTCAGCACGCCGGAAACACCACCGGGCGAAACGCACACCACCGTGTCCGCTATTTTTTCAGCCAATTCCAGCTCGTGCAGGCTCAGGATCACCGCCAGCTGACCGGTATGGGCCAGCTCCTTTAAAATGGTGAGCAGCTCGATCTTGCCCTTGATATCCAGAAAAGAGGTCGGCTCGTCCAGCAGGATCACTTCCGGCTGTTGGCACAGTGCCCGGGCCAGCAGGATGCGCTGGCGCTGGCCGTCGCTGATGCGGTTAAAATCCCGGTCTGCCAGCTGCGCCGCACCCACCAGCTCCAAGGCCCTGTGCACCTGCTGCCTGTCCTCAGCAGACAAAATGCCCAGCCGTCCGGTGTAGGGATAGCGCCCCGCCGAAACAAAGTCAAAGCAGGTGGTCAGCTCCATCCGGCGGCTGTGGGGAGCCATGAGAGCCAGTTTCTGCGCCCGCTGGGTACCGGTATAGGCAGTAAGATCCTTCCCCGCCAGCAGCACCGTACCGCCCATGGGGGCCAGCTGGCCCGCCAGCGTGCGCAGCAGGGTGGATTTGCCTGCACCGTTCGGCCCGATCAGGGTCAGGATCTGGCCCGGCTGCACCCCGAGGCAAATATCCGAGAGCAGCGGTGTCTTGCCGTAGCCGATGGCAAGCTCTCGCGCAGTGCAAAGTGCTTTTTCGTTCATCATGCGCCCTCCCGCTCTGAATTGCGCCGCACCAGCAGCCAGATGACCACCGGTGCGCCGAACACGGCCGTGACCGAGCTGATGGACAGCTCCGTGGGCGCGAACAGACTGCGGGCCAGCAGGTCGCAGAACAGGCAGAAAGCCGCACCGCCCAGACAGCACCCCGGCAGCACATGCAGCGGCTTTGCGCTGCCCAGCAGCTGCTTTACAAGGTGCGGCACCGCGATGCCCACAAAGGAGATCGGCCCCGCAAAGGCGGTGACGCAGGCCGCCAGCAGGCTGGATAGCAGCACCAGCGCTGCCGAGAAAGGCTTGACATTCACGCCCACGCTGCGGGCGTACTCCTCGCCCATCTGGTAGGCGGCCATGGGCTTGGAAAGCAGAAAGGATGCCGCCAGTGCAGGCAGCACCACCAGTGCCGCAGCCTGCACATTGGCCCATGTCACGCCGGAAAAGCTGCCCTGCGACCAGTTGTGCAGGTTGACGATGTTGGAATCCTGCGCAAAGGCCACCACGATATCGGTGATGGCGGAGCAGATATAGCCGATCATCACACCGCAGATGACCAGAATGCTCATGCGCTGCACCCGCCGGGCCACCGCCAGCACAAAGGCCATGGCAGCCATGGCACCCGCAAAGGCAGCCGCGATCATGGTGGCCGAGCTGGTCAGCATCCCGCGGTCCAGAAACACCACCATGGTCAGGGCCACCGCCAGCTTTGCGCCGCTGGAAACGCCCATAACAAAGGGCCCGGCAATGGGGTTTGCAAAAAAAGTCTGCAGCAGGTAGCCTGCCGCGCTGAGGGCTGCCCCCAACAGCGCCGCCATGACCGCGCGGGGCAGGCGCAGCTGCAGGATGATGTTCCCCGCAAGCGCATCGCCGCCCTTGCCCAGCAGCGCCGTCAGCACCGCACCCGGTGCAAGGGATACGCTGCCCCAGAACAGGTTCAGCGCAAAGAGCACCGCCACGGCTGCCGCAAGGGCAATATAGGCGGCTGCAAGGCGTCTGGTACGGGTCATATGCTTTCCTTTCTGTAAAATTTTCCTTCTTTAATCCACATGGGTGAGGAATTTCAGGGTACTGGCGGCAGGTATGCCCTTGGTAAACACCCGGTTCATATCCACGATCAGGTCTGCCAACTCCATGCTCTGCTGGAACAGGCTCTGGGTGGTGCACCACACCTGACCGTTCTGCACCGCTTTGAACTCGTTCAACAGTGGGAAACGCTCGGTCAGCTGGCTCACCGATGCGATCATGCCCTCGATGGCGCTGTTGTAGATGAGCACATCGGCATCCTTTGCACCCGCATAGAAGTCCTCAAGCGGCAGGTTCATAGTAGCAAGGCTGTTGCCATTGTCCGTCAGGTCCGCAAAGACATAGCTGCCGCCCGCCATCTCGATCATGCGGGCCACATAGTCACTGCCTTTGCGCACAGTGGCAAGGTTGTTGGTGGTCAGCGAGAAGAAGGCACAGCTTTTTCCCGTGGGTTTCTGCGAGAGGATGGGCTGAACGGCTGTCTCCTGCGCGGAAAACACCTGCTCGGCCTGTTCTTCCCTGCCCAGCAGGATGCCGTAAAGCTTGATCCACTCCATGCGGGCCAGCGGGTCGCTCTCGTAGCTGGAACGCTCCACCAGCACCGGGATGCCAAAGTGTTCCAGCTGTTCCTTTACCTCCGGCGTGTGCAGGATCATGGTATTCTCAATGGCAAGGCGGCAGTCCGCCGCCAGGATCTGCTCGTAATCCGGGGCGCTGTACTTGCCTGCATACGCGATTTTTCCCTCTTCCATGGCCTGCTGCACCGCGGGCAGATACCAGCCCTCGGCCTTGGTGCCGGAAAAGGCCACGCTGTCCAGTGCATCCAGATGCAAAAGCAGATCCATCACCGAGGTGGAGACCAGATAAATATTCTCCACCGGCTGGCGCAGCACAGTCACATCAGCAGGCAGACCGTCCACCTCCGCAGCATCTTCCGGCACAACAAGGAACCGTGCATCCGACTCCGCGATGGTCAGCATGGTATAGCCGCCCTCATAGCAGTCCGCTGTGAACTGCTGTGCATAGTCCAGCTGGTAATGATGGGAGAAAACAAGACTTTCCGTATTGGCAGGTTGAGCCTTGCTGCCGCAGCTGGTCAGCGTCAGCGCCGCAGCGGGGATCAGTTTCAGAAATTGGTTGCGAGTGATTTTCATAGGTAACTCCTTCCGTCACGGCTTACGCCGCGCCACCTCCCTCATAGAGGGAGGCTTTGGCAGTACGGTAAAGTTTATCTTTTTGCCAAAGAAGGTGACTGGAGGAGTCACTTCAGACTTGCGGAATCAAAGGTCAGCGTATACTCGATCTCGTGGGGGGTGCTCATGGCAACGGTGTCGGCGGCGACATCCAGTGCGGTATCCAGCGCCGATACCGGAATTTCAAAGGTGGAATTGCCCTCGGTGTTGGTGGGCAGATACTTCTCGCCGTCCACGATCATATAATCATAGTTCGGGCTGCTCCACACAATGGTGGCGGTCATCTTGCCATCCGCCACGGTCAGGGCTGCGGGACTGTCCACGGTGGCACGGCCGGAGCCGCCTTCCAGCGTCACATCACAGGTGTAGGTGCCGTCTGCCGCCGGGGTCTCGGCTTCCGCAGCCTTTTCCACGGCATCACGCACGCTGACGACATGGTCGTACCACTTGCCCTTGGTGCCCAGAATGGCAAGGTCAAAGCCCGTATCCACAGCAGTGACCGGAATGTCAAAGCCGTACACCTCCTCCGAGGTGCCGTCGGAATAGGTGACGGTATCTGTGGTGGGCTGCAGCCAGTCGGCCTCGTGGTCGGCGGCATCGGAAGCCTTGCCCAGATACAGGTTGACGATATGGGTGGAAGCAAGGCTGACATGGAAGGTCATCTGGCCGTTCTCCACGGTCAGGGTGCCCTTGCCGTCGCAGGCTTCGTTGGCGTGGAACATGCTGCTGTCGGTGTCAAACTCGGCGGTATACACGCCATCCGGCAAAGCGGCGGTCTCAGCGGCAGAAGAAGCCACGGAAGAAGCAGCCTCCGAGCTGGCAGCGCTGGAAGCTGCAGAAGATGCCGTGGAAGAAGCGCCGCAGCCCACCAGCAGACTCAGCGCCAGAGAAGCAGCGACAACACAGGAAAAAACGCGTTTCATAGGAAATACCTCTACATTATAAAAAATCAGCTTTTATTATACCATTGTTCAGATAAAAAATGAACCCTCTCCACCGGATGCCGCAAAGCGGCCGCGAGACGGAGAGGGTTCGTTTGATCAACCGTTCAGAGAATCGATTGCCGCCTTGGTGTGGGCGACATACAGCTTCTGGACATCCTCGATCCCACCCAGACCAGCGATCTGGCAGTCGATGCTGTCGAAAGCACCGGAAGCCTTGAACTGGCTCAGCCAGGAGTCGGCATCCTCACCGGCCATATCGTTGTTGGCGTGATCGCCGGCAACCACCATCAGCGGGCGCAGGATGACCTTGGTGTAACCTGCAGCCTTGACGGCCTCGATCACGTTCTCGCAGGCAGTCTCTTCCGGCTTGCCCTCAACGGTGCCAATGAACACATTGTCGTAGCCCAGAGTCTGCATAGTGGTCTGCATCTGGCTGTAGCTCACCTTTGCGGTATGCGAGGTACCGTGGCCCATAAAGACAAAGGCGGTCTTGTCCGCCGCAGCGGCATCCAGACTGTCGTAGCCGGCTTCCTTCACGGCAGCAGCGGTGACAGCCTTGGCAACGTCTTCCTTATCCTGATTGATGATGGTGGCATCGGAACCGACCTCGCCCAGCAGGGGCTCAGCCACAGCGACAGATTCAAACTTGTCGCGGTAGGTGTCGATCATTTCCATCATTTCGTCATACTCAGCGCCGTGCATCAGGTGGGTGGGCTGGACGACAAGGTTCTTCACGCCGTTGGCCACAGCGCGGTCCATGGCCTGCTGCATATTATCG
>OGOA01000998.1_pt1 | contig 15840 bp, 15 predicted proteins | sample 1573621 | NCBI WGS metagenome assembly OGOA01 (sample SAMEA2581917, study PRJEB24529) | metagenome | biome: Human gut stool | place: China | collected 2011
ATAGTATTATTATTGTATTAAAATAGATTATAAATTTATTCCGTGATTCCCTTTTGGAACTGTGCCGGTGTTATCCCGAACAGTTCTCTGAATCGTTTAATGAAATAACTTGGAGAGTTGAAACCTACTTCATAAGCTATTTCCGAAATCGTCTTAGTATCTGACTGAATCAGCAGCATTTGTGCTTTTTTCAACCTGACGTTTAAAATAAAATCATTCGGCGTCTGTCCTGTTATTCCTTTTAGTTTTAGGAATAACTTGGTACGTCCGATATTTAAAGCCTGTGCGAACATATTCACATCAAAATCGGGATTATCGATGTTTTGTTCAATACAGGTCACACATTGTTCCATAAATTGCTGGTCGGCACCATTGGTTGCCAAAATATCTACATTGTTATCCATTTGTTTAGCATATTTTTTCTGTAACAGCTTTCTGCCGTTCACCAGGTTATTACAACGCATAAACAAATGTTTCACATTAAAAGGTTTAGTGATATAGTCATCTGCGCCCATTTTTAACCCTTGTATAGTAAATTCTTCCGCAGTCTGTGCTGTGAGCAGTATGACAGGTATGTGCGAAGTTTCAAAATTACTTTTTATCATCCGGCACATTTCTATTCCGGACATCTTGGGCATCATGATGTCACTAAGCACAATATCAGGTTGCACTTCTTTGGTTTTTTCAAAACCTTCTTCACCGTCTTGGGCTTCATAAACCGAGTATACTTTGGAGAATAAACGTACTAACAGTTCTCGTAATTCTTCGTTATCTTCGACAATCAGTATTTTACTCGAAGGTTCTTCTGTTCTGTCAGAATTTTCATCCTCCGGTATCTCTTCCGTTATTTTTTCATCATCCATCTTCAGTAATGAAATGCAGTATGAATCAATATCAGGAGTCTCTACTTTTTGTGAAACCGAAATATGGCTGTCTCCCAAAGGTAACTCAACGACAAATGTCGTCCCTTTCCCTTCCCGGCTTCGGGCACCGATTTTTCCTTTATGCGCTTCGATAATACTTTTTGCAAGCGCCAGGCCAATGCCTGTGCCTTTCTGGTTGTCCAGACTGTCTACTTGATAGAAACGGTCGAATATCTTATTCAGATTTTCTTCGGCAATGCCTATTCCCGTATCTGAAATAAGTATCATAACGCTGTTTTCATACTCTTGTACCGATAATGAAACCGTACCTCCCAAAGGTGTATATTTAAAAGCGTTCGACAACAAGTTATAAATAACCTTTTCCAGTTGCACTACATCAAACCATACATCCAGTGAACGATCTTTATTAAAGTATTCGAAAATAATTTGTTTGCCTCTGGCGTATTCCTTGAAGGACAGATAGATTTCCTCCAGAAACGAATAAATATCCTGCTTGCTGTATTTAAACTTCTCGAATCCCTGTTCTTGTTTTCTAAAATCAAGAAGTTCGGTAATTAAACGTTTCATACGTAGCGTATTTCTATGTATGCCTACTAATTTGCCGTATACCAACGGTTGAATATCATTCCGTTCCATTAGCATTTCCAACTGACTTACAATCAGAGTAAGCGGAGTACGGAATTCATGTGATATATTGGTGAAAAAGCGGAGTTTTGACTGGTTCAGTTCTTCTATCTGCTTTTTTTCTTTCTTCTCATATTCGAGTGAGGCCCTCAATTTTAATTTGGAAGAATAGAAACTTACTATTATGTATATAGAAATAATTATTATAATGCCATAAAGGCAGTACGCCCATGTTGATTTATAGAAAGGTGGTTTTATCACAATATCTATCTCCTTACAAATACTTTCTCTTCCGGAGTATTCTTCAGAGCTTTTTATTATTAGCTTGTATTTACCCGGATTCAGGTTTGTGTAAGTGATCCCTTTGCGATAACCGGCACTCATCCAGTCTTTATCAAATCCTTCCAGTTTATAGTAAATCCGATTTCTTAATACTGATACATAGTTTGATAACGAAAAATTAACTGTGATGATGGAGTGATTATGGTTCAGGGTGATTTGTGGTTGATATAAGATTGACTCGGAAAGGATGCCGGAGCCGTCATTGGGTAGTATGAGTTTATTGTTAACTTCCAATGAAGTAAAGTTCAGCTGATAAGGTTTAACATAAGAATTCAGTTCTTTTTCGAAGAAAGAGATCATCATCTTAGGTCCGGATAGGAATATTTCATTATCATGGGCGACAAACAATCCGTAGGGATTCAATGCTGTCATTGGAAAACCATTTTGTTTGTTATAGTTATAAAACCGTTCGTTTTCCATGTCAAACCGTGAAAAGCCCTGATTACTTGCTATCAAAAGATAACCGGAAAGAGATTCGTTTATATCCAGAATATAATCGTTAATCAAATCTGAATTTTGTGAATTGAACGATTTGAATGTATTCGTTTCAGGTTGGTATAGAAATATCCCGTCTCCGGAAGAACCAGCCCATATATTCCCTTTTTTATCCTCGAAAAGTACGTTTATAAGGTTGCTTCCTATGACTTTTTCGGAAGTATTGGGAACAAAATATTCATCTCGTTTATGAGTTGCTATATTATATTTTACCAGTCCCAAATAATAGGAAAACCACAAATTGTTATGCTTGTCGAGATGCATATCAATGATTTGCCTGTTGTTGAGTTTGCTATCCGTTAATAGCTTGGTACATTCTCCGGTTTCCGGATTAAATAAACCGATACCGTTGTGGGTAGCCAGCAGCAAGTTTCCTTTATATGGAATAATCTTCCGGATTATATCATTAATCAATGTGTTCTTTTGGCCGGGAACATGTCTGTAGTTGGTAAACTTCTGTGTTTTCAAGTTTAACTTATCCAATCCTCCTTTTAACGTTCCTATCCATAGTATCTGATTCTTTTCATCCAGATATAAAGCTTGAATTGTATTGGATGCAAGTGAATTACTTTGGTTATTGTGTTTATATTCGATAAAACTCTTGGTCTTTCTATCGAGATAATTCACTCCTCCGCCTTCTGTTGCAATCCAAATACCACCTTTGGAGTCCTCTTTCATTCTTCCGGCAAAAGGGGATGTCAATTTACCTTTTTGTGATTCATCGGGATAATAGTAGGTGTAGATTTCATAATCGGGATTGAATAGATTGATTCCACCGTAGTAGGTACCTATCCAGAAAGTGCCCTGCTGATCTTTCATCATACAAATGATGGAAGAATTGCTTAGGCTATAAGGCTTGTTGTCTTCACTGTAATGAGTAATATTGTTGGTGGTATCCAGTTTGTCCAAACCTTTAAAAGTGCCTATCCAATAATTGCCCTGATTGTCTTCAACAATACAACGGATATAATTGCTGGAAAGTCTGTTTTTATAAGGTCCGTCCTTATAGTTGATTTGTACGCCATTTCTGTCCAGACGGAAAAGTCCGTCATCCTTAGTTCCTACCCAAATATTCTTTTTGGAATCTTCATAAATACAGGTTATATCTTTCTCGGGAAGATAATTAAGCCATTTCTTATTACTATCTATTATGTACAAGCCTTTATTCATCGTTCCTACATACAGGTTGCCTTCATGATCTTCAGTGACGCATGATATGCGTACACTGTCCAGGTGGTAATAATACTCTAGTTTATCTTCTTTTCGGTTGTATGTAAACAATGAATCTCTCGTACAAACCCATAACCGGGAGTTACCGTAGTCAATGGCCTGGATATTGTTGTTACGGATAGTATGGAAAATGTTTTTCCTGATATCATATTCTACTACAGCATACTTACAACGGATATAAATATGACCGTTTTTATCGCCACAGATAGTACCTATATTATTATTGTACAAGCTGTTTTTATCATTCTCTATCGGGCGGAATATATGGAAATCAGTACCGTTGTATCGATTCAGACCATCTTTGGTTCCTATCCAGATAATACCGAATTCATCTTGATAAATAGACGTGACTGTGGGTTGTGAAATGCCATTTTCTACTCCGATCGCTTGGAAGTGTATATTTTGTCCAAACGAAAGAGTAGAAATTAATAATAAAAGAAATGGAATATACTTCTTATACATACAATGGACTCCTTTAATACAAAACAAACTTATGAATTATTTTCGGAGTATACCAAGTAAAACAGCTTGTTTAACTAATGCAATCTTCCTGAAATAATCGGTTGGTAACAAAGGTAGTGTTGGGTAGTCGTTTTTAATATAAGAATAGGACGATTATATATCAATATTGTACGCAATCGGCGAATAATCCTTTTCTATTGATTATATTCCAATTCAGATTATTGTAATATCAAAAAAGAACAGAATTTTGTTTTGCTGACTCAAGAAGGCAACAAGCCTGTCTTCTTGTTCCGATATTCTTTAGGAGATATACCGACATACTGCTTGAAATATTTCCCGAAGAATGATTGTGTGGGGAAGTTGAGTTTGGTTGCTATTTCCTTAATACTTAAATCGGTATTATCGAGCAGATATTTGGCTTCTGTAATGACATTCTGTATAATCCACTGCAAAGCACTGCTCCCTGATTTCTCCTTGATGACAGAAGAAAAATATCGGGCGGACAAGCATTGCTTGTCTGCATAAAAAGTAACATCACGTTCCTGACGATAATATCGATAAAGGGTAATCATGAAATTTTGGAAAATCTTATCCTTTTTATCCTGTGGTAGTGGTGTTTGCGGTTCGTTGTTGAAATAGATGTTTAATAACTCATAGCATATCACTTGTCCCCAGGATTTGATTAATTCAGAAATTAAATGTTGTTTCTGTCGGGAACTGTTACAGATATTCTCCCTGTTAATTCGTTTTTCTACAGATTTGAGCAAGTTCTCTACAAATGTATATTGCTCTTCAGAGAGCGACAGGCAGGGATTTTCCCGCAAATAAAGCAAATTTTCCGAGTTAGCTACTTTGTTTACTATTGGTATGACATAATCCAGGTCGACCTCTATCATGATTCCTTCCAAGTCTGCGCTTCTTTGGCGTATCTGTAGAAGGTTGGCTGCTGTATATATGAAAAGATTCCTTTTGTTAATCTGATATGGTCTACCTCCCAACAGGATTTCCGCCTGTCCTTTCTGGCAGAGGAAAAGTCCGCATTGGTTGAATTCGGAAATAATGCATCCTTCTTTCATGGAAGTATCTTCCGGAGATATTATAACATACTTGAATGGCATCAGTGGTTCCATATTCCTTTTCGTTGAAATGAATTTCTTTACAAAGTAATAAACAAATAAATACAAATAGCAAACTATTTCGGCTTTTTATCTTAGCTAACGTACAAATAGAACAATGTTTCGTCTAAATCAACCTTTCTCCTCATGTTTGCTTGGGATACTTTTGTGACAACTAACTAATAAGTGAAAATATGAGACGATTAGACTTCTTATTAACAGGATTTTTAGCAGTTCTATTGACTTCGTGTGGGCAACGTGTACAAAACACAGACAGTAAGCCGGCAGTGAAGATTGATACCGTACTTTCTGCCGACAGACAAATAGCTTTGCAGTTTCCGGGACGGGTGAAAGCGGCACAGGACATAAGTCTGTCTTTCCGGGTGAGTGGTACTATTCAGTATATGCATGTAAATGACGGTGCCTATGTGCGTAAAGGGCAATTACTGGCAGAATTAGATCCGACAGACTATCAGATTCAGCTGGATGCGGCAGAAGCAGAATATCAAAGTGTGAAAGCGGAGGCGGAACGGGTGATGGCACTTTATAAGGAAAATGTGACAACACCGGATGCTAACGATAAGGCCGTGTACGGATTGAGACAGATTACCGCCAAATATAACCATGCTAAAGACCAGTTGGCATACACCCGTTTGTATGCTCCTTTTAGCGGATATGTGCAGAAACGTCTTTTTGATTCCCATGAGACGGTAGCTGCCGGTATGCCCGTCGTTTCCATCATCAGTGAGGGAAGCCCGGAGGTAGAGATTAATCTTCCGGCAGTGGAATATATTCGTCGACAGCAGTTTACCCGCTATTATTGTACATTCGATATTTATCCTCATCAAAGATATGCTTTGGAACTGATTAGTGTCACCCCTAAGGCAAATGCCAATCAGTTGTACACCATGCGGCTTCAACTGAAGAAAGAAGATAAACAGGCAGTTCCATCGCCCGGCATGAATACAATGGTAACTATCGAATGTAGTGAAGGAGATGTGCGTAACCTGTCGGTTCCCGGTGGAGCGATTCTTCGTGAGAACGGGCGTACGAGTATCTTTCTTTATGATGCTTCCAGTCACGCTATTCGCCGTTGTGATGTGACCGTCACCCGTCTGCTTAGCGACGGCAGATGCCTGATTACTTCAGACGGAGCGAATCCCGGTGACTTGGTTGTCGCTTCGGGGGTACATCATGTAAAAGAGGGAGAACAGGTGGAGCCGCTTCTTCCGGCTACTGAAACCAATGTGGGAGGACTGCTATGATTGATATTAGTAAATGGGCATTTGAGAACAAGAAGTTGATCTACTTCCTGATTGCCGTACTGATTGTAGGAGGAGCTTATTCCAGTTATGAAATGAGTAAACTGGAAGACCCAGAAATAACGGTAAAGCTTGCCATGGTAGTCACCACCTATCCCGGTGCGTCTGCGCATCAGGTAGAATTGGAGGTGACGGATGTACTGGAGAAGAATATTCGCTCCATGGGGAATATAGATAATGTGGAAAGTTATTCCTACAACGATCTCTCCCTGATTCAGGTAGAACTGAAAACGACTGTCAAAGAGACGGACGTAGAACAATGCTGGGATCTGTTGCGTCGTAAAGTGGCGAACGCACAGGCAGAACTTCCCGAAGGTGCCAGTCCTTCTATTGTAAAAGATGATTTTGGAAATGTTTACGGAATGTTTTTCGCTTTGACGGGTGACGGACTTTCCGATAGGGAACTGTCTGATTATTCAGAACTGGTGAAACGTGAAGTCAGCGAACTGGATGGGGTGGAACGCGTCGACTTATACGGTAAACGTCCCGAATGTATTAATATCTCTCTTTTGCAAGACCGGATGGCTAACTTGGGTGTGAAACCCGCCGAAGTGCTAGCCACATTGAACGGACAGAACCAAACGACTTATACTGGTTACTATGATAATGGCGATAATCGTATCCGGGTGACAGTCAGTGACAAGTTTAAGACGGTGGAGGATATCGGTCGTATGCTGATTCAGGGACATGATGCCGATCAGTTGCGGTTGAGTGACATTGCCCGTATTGAGAAAGATTATGAAGACCCTACCCGCAACGAATTGTTTTATGACCGCCAGCGTGCGATAGGAATCATGGTGGCTGCTTCTCCGGATGCCGACATTATTAAAGTGGGGCATCGAGTGGAAAAGAAACTGGAGCAACTAAAGGCTGAACGCCTTCCGGCAGGAGTAGAGTGTCATAAGGTTTTCTATCAGCCGGAACGCGTAGGCACTTCGTTAGGGACGTTCATTCTTAATCTGATAGAATCTGTGATTATCGTAGTCGTTATCCTGATGATTGCTATGGGATTCAAGAGCGGGGTGATTATCGGTATCAGCCTGGTAGTGACGGTATTCGGTTCCTTCCTGTTCCTTTATTTTATGGATGGTACGATGCAGCGTGTTTCATTGGCCTCGTTCGTGCTTGCGATGGGGATGCTGGTGGATAACGCAATTGTTATCATTGACGGTATTTTGGTAGATTTGAAAGCCGGGAAGAGCCGGATGGAAGCAATGACTGCTATCGGACGGCAGACAGCAATGCCTTTGCTGGGAGCTACTCTGATTGCCATCATCGCTTTTCTTCCTATCTTTATGTCGCCTGATACGGCAGGGGTTTATACGCGCGATTTGTTTATCGTGCTCGCTGTTTCCCTGTTGCTTAGCTGGGTGCTGGCCTTGGTGCACGTTCCGTTGATGGCCGACCGGATTTTGCATCCGGAAATCTCTGCGACAACTGCTGCCGGAAAACGTGTGTATGAAGGAAAGATTTATGCTGTGCTCCGTTCATTATTGAAATTCAGTCTGGCACATCGTTGGAGTTTTGTGTTTACAATGATTGCTTTGGTATTGCTTTCGGCTTTCAGTTATCGGTTTATGAAGCAGGGCTTTTTCCCGGATATGGTCTACGATCAGCTTTATATGGAATATAAATTGCCGGAAGGAACTAACTCCACTCGCGTGGCGCGTGACTTGGAGGAAATCGAAGCTTACCTGAAAAAACGTCCGGAAGTCACACACGTCACTGCTTCTATCGGTGGTACTCCTGCCCGTTATAACTTGGTGCGTAACGTAGCCAATCCCTCCTTATCTTACGGTGAACTGATTATTGACTTCACCTCTCCGGATGATTTGGTGGATAACATGGCGGAAATTCAACAATATCTTTCACAACATTATCCGGATGCTTACGTAAAGATGAACCGCTACAATCTGATGTTCAAAAAATATCCTATTGAAGCGCAATTTACCGGTCCTGATCCTGCTGTTTTGCATCAGTTGGCGGATAGTGCCCGCAAGATTATGGAGAATTGCCCGGATGTTTACCTGATTACTACGGACTGGGAACCACAGATCCCGGTGCTGACTATTGAGTATGACCAGCCTACGGCACGTGCTATCGGATTGAGCCGGAACGATGTAAGCCTTTCTTTATTGACAGCTACCAGCGGCATCCCTATCGGGTCTTTCTACGAAGGTATTCACAAAGATAATATCTACTTGCGTTGCCTGGACGAACACGGAAATCCGATTGAGAACCTGGACAATACGCAGATATTCTCGTCTCTTCCTTCTCTGAACGGTTTGCTGACACAGGAAATGATGATGAAACTGAAGACAGGAACACTATCAAAAGAAGAACTGGTGGAAACGTTGATGGGAACAACTCCGTTGAAACAAATCAGTAAGCGGATCGATGTGAAGTGGGAAGATCCGGTGGTTCCCCGTTATAACGGGCAGCGTAGCCAACGGGTGCAATGTTCTCCTGTTCCGGGGGTAGAAACGGAGAAGGCGCGGCAATCCATTGCCGCGCAGATTGAACAGATTCCGCTGCCTGACGGATATCGGCTTCAATGGCAAGGCGAGAGGAACGCCAGCACAAAGTCTATGCAATATCTGTTCAAGAATTTCCCGTTTGCTATCATTCTGATGATATCCATTCTAATCATGCTGTTCAAAGATTACCGGAAACCGGTTATCATCTTCTGTACTATTCCGCTGGTATTTGTCGGTGTTGTTGCTGTAATGCTGCTTACCGGGAAGACATTCAACTTTGTGGCTATCGTCGGTACATTGGGGTTGATCGGTATGATTATTAAGAACGGTATTGTCTTGATGGATGAGATCACTTTGCAAATTAATCAGGGAGTAGAACCTGTGACGGCATTGATAGACAGTTCGCAAAGTCGTCTCCGTCCCGTGATGATGGCTTCGCTGACTACGATTTTGGGAATGATTCCATTGTTGCCGGATGCCATGTTTGGTTCGTTGGCGGCTTCTATCATGGGTGGGTTGCTGTTCGGCACGTTGATAACGTTGCTTTTTATCCCGATTTTGTATGCATTATTCTTTCATATAAAAAAGACAGACAAATGAAAAAAGAAATTCTTGTAGCCATTAGTGTAGCGGGTGTATTGTTCGGCCTGTCGGTTTCTCTTGCCGCGCAAGAAAAACTAAGTCTGGCGCAATGCCGTGAAATGGCACTGAAATATAATAAGGATATGGCTGCCGCTAATAAGCAGACGGAAGCAGCCCGATTGATGTCTCTTAGTTATAAAGCCAATTTCTTCCCTAATTTTACAGCCAACGGAACGGGTATTTATAGCACAGCGGATGGAAGTCTCGGAGTTCCGGGAGGAAACCTTCCGGTTTTCCTGCCCAATCCTGCTACCGGAGAACTGGTATCGAGCGGTTTCGCTTATTTTCCCGGACTGAATCTGGACTATAAGGTCGGAACTGTTTACTCGGGCGGTATACAAGTGGAGCAACCTCTTTATATGGGAGGAAAAATCCGTGCCGCCTATAAAATGTCACTACTGGGAAAAGAAATGGCACACTTGAACGAAGCCTTAACTACTTCGGAAGTTATTCTGAATACAGATAAAGCATACGTGCAGTTAGTGAAAGCCAAGGAAATGAGAAAAGTGGCGGAAAAATATCATAACTTACTAACGGAACTTTTCAAAAATGTGAAGAGTGCTCACCGACATGGCATGAAACCGCAAAATGATGTACTGAAAGTGCAGGTGAAGCTCAACGAGAGTGAACTTTCTTTGCGAAAGGCTGATAACGCCCTCCGTCTTGCGGGTATGAATCTCTGTCATTACATCGGACGCCCTTTGACAGCACAGATTGATATATCTGATGATTTTCCGGAAGTGGAGCAGGAATGGAAAGTGCAGGTTTCTGATATTACCGCCCGTCCTGAATATGGAATCTTGAACAAACAAATAGCCATTGCCGAGCAGGAAGTAAAGCTGAATCGTAGTGAACTATTGCCGCGTATCGGTGTCAGAGGTAGTTATGATTATCTTCACGGATTGGAAGTCAATGATGAAACTTTGATGAAAAAGGGTGCTTTTTCCGTATTCCTGAATGTCTCTGTCCCTCTGTTTCATTTTGGCGAACGTACCAATAAAGTAAAGTCTGCCAAAGTGAAGTTGGAACAAGCTCGTCTTGAACAGGAAAATGTCAATGAAAAGATGTTGCTGGAGTTGATGCAAGCTGCCAATAATCTGGATGAGGCCCGGTTGGAAACGGAGCTTTCCGAACGTTCGCTGGAACAGGCAGAGGAGAATATGAAAGTCAGTGGTAAGCAATATGAAGTGGGACTGGAAACTCTTTCGGATTATCTGGAAGCACAAGTGCTTTGGCAGCAGGCTTATCAGACGAAAGTGGATGCCTATTTCCAATTGTATGTGAATTATGTGGCTTATTTGAAAGCGGCGGGACAACTGCAATGATAAAACCAGTATTCTGGACATCCTTATGGAATGTCCAGAATACTGGTGATGATTTGTACCTGTCGGGGAGTAAAAGTTCGTGTACGCGGATGATAACCTGTGGCAGTCAATAACCGGAGCAGTTCTTTATTTATTTTAATCCATTTGGTGAATATGCGTATGGCGCAACGGGGTGTAATGTTCGGATTGTACATACAAGCCAATTCCTTTTTCTTATAAGTTTTAATGCGAAACGGAATTTCTTCCTCTTCTGATGGCAATTCTTTCATGTTGATATTTTAATGTTTTAAGATGTTGTAAAGATACAAAATAAAAAAGGCGTTGTCAAGTCTTTTACAGGAATACTTTGGGAAACAGTATCCGCCCGTAGGCGGGTACTGTTTTCCTGCTTTTAAAGGCTGATGATTAATCTTATGCTGCCGGGTCCGGTGCTTCTCCTTTGCCGTCATCCGGGTTTGGATTCGGGTTGGGATCCGGTTGCTCCGGGCTGATGGAACCATCATCGGAAGCCACCGCTTTTTGAACACTGACTTTACTTAGCATCTCTTTGAATTTGTAGCCCGGAGTGAAAATGATTTTCACTCTGCGTATCGTATCGCTATCTACCTCTTTTTCAGTATCCTGACTTTCGCAATTCATACCAGGACGGAAGCATCCGAAATCTCCTAATTGAACAGAGATGCCTTTTCTAAGGTTGAGATTTAATGTATCGATCAAAGCATCGAGTACAAATTTTACCGCTCCACTGGGGACCATTCCTACTTTGGTGATTTCCTCGCACAAATCTCTGAAATCCACCGTATTGGTGATTACATTTTGTGCTACATACTTTTCAGCTTTAGTTTTATCAAAGCCGAATGTTCTTTTTTTAATGACGTATCTAAGTGCCATAATTTTTTGTTTTTTAAATTAGTTACTTTATTTATCAATTCTCTTTGTGATCACGATGCAAAGATACTATGGGCACTTTCCGGGGAGGTGCTTTAACGGTCCTAGATGTACGTACTTTGATTCACTTTTATTTATTTTGTTTGTATGATTCTGATTTATAGATCCTTATATATTCTGCTTTAATAGCCATTTCCAAATAGGGAATATTTCAATCAGTTTCACGATACTCAAATGTTCTTGATAATCATAAAATATGCCGAAAAACGATGAACGTTGCAAGAATAAACACTATATTTGTACATATTACACTAAGATAATAGAGGTATAGTATGCTACATTCAAGCCAATCAGCCCCCGTTGTTGATGGCAAAGTCATGGAGTTTGTGATTTTTGCCATTGAGAGTGCCGCCCAGAAGTTGGGTATTCCGGCTCCTACTCTCTATAACCGTTTGGAAAAACTGAATCTTATCCGTCAATACCTGATAAGTGGATATGACATGCTTCACACCCAGAGTCGTGAGTACATAGCCGATACGTTGGTAGAAGCTCTTGAAAACTGGGAAGCCCATTATAAAGAAAAAGGAGAATCTGTATGAAGGTCTATCATGGTAGTACGCAGGCCGTAGAGTATCCTTTGGTCGGTGTCGGACGCGAAAACCTCGACTTTGGTAAAGGATTCTCAATCAACGTCTCATTGACGAGTGTCTCTCTTTCAAAGAATATGTAACAATAAAATAAACTGCGTTTATGATAGATGTATTAGTATGGAATAAATACACTCGTGTGGTGATGCAATTAGCGGAGCGTTTGAATATTTCTCCCGAAAAAGCATTGCACTTGTTCTATAACAGTAAGGTATATGCATTGCTTCTTAATAAACAATATCCGCTTATAACGTTGAGTGATGCCTACATCACTGATGAAATCATACTTGAGTTACAACAGCAATAATCCTGTTGTGGCTCTTAATTCTGTGTTCCAAGAGTTTATACCTTTATATATACAGTCAACTTTCCAACCCCTTCCTTTTGGATTATTCCGTCAGTGATAAAGGAATTTAATTCTTCAATAGCTACTTTTTTATTTCGTCCTGTCAGATGGCTATAATCTGTCCGGCTGATGAATAGGTGATTTTCCAAATATGTGTTGAGGCGCTCGCGACACGTCTCACGGGAGATACTATTTTTCTTAGGGCGTGTGATAGATTCTCCTCGTTGCAGCCTCATTTTGTCGCCTACTTCTTTCTTGAATGGACGACTTGCGCGGAAATTAATATTTTTCATTTGGACAGACGCTGCCCGAATTTCTTTTTTATCTTTAACCGGTGGACATTGCAACGATGTAGAGAAGAATCCGAAGTTTCCCATTTCTACATTCCAGCCGTCGGCTAGTAAATCCCGTGCTTCATTGGCAAAGGCTTCCATGGCTCCTGCCAATAAACTTCTGCTGATACCGGTAAATTTGTGGACACGATCCAGAAACTCTTCTTTATCTACGGTTCCTTTGGAGACAATACGGGCATGTAGCGGTTGTTTCTCTTCTTTGTTTGGACTAGGAGTCTCAAATAAGTCATATATTGCACTCATATACTAATGTTTAGTGGTTTTATAGTTACTGTTAATTCGTTCTACAGCTGTTGACTTTTAGTTCCACAGTTGTTTCCCTTTAGTTCCACATCTGTTATTGTTTCGTTCCATATTTGTGGAACGAATTGATGTGTGCTACAAAAGTAGCTAGTTTATGTAAGAGAGAGGTGCTTTAATTGTAGAGTGGTTTCTTATATGAATAAGATAATTTATTGAAGCCTGTCTATTTATATACATACGGGCAAATCTTGAATGCATTACGAGTTTCCGAATCAACGATCGGTTGTTTTTGGGTGATGAGAGTTTGTCATTTCCAAATACGAACCGCCTACTATGCCTTTTTTGGCAACCTTTGTGCCTACACCCTTTTTTCTAATGAGCAGCCCTTCTATAACTAATTTATTAATGGCCTGACACAATGTGTTTCTTGATATGTTTAATTGTTTAGACATATCTGTTTCGCTGGGAAGTAGCTTTCCATTCTTATAATCATTCTCTTCTATGAGTCTTCTAAGAATCTCTTCTGCTTGAAGATGAAGCGGTTTGCTGCTGTTTGGATCGATTTTCATACTCGCTTTATTAATTATTATGAGACAAAAATAGTTTTTTATTAAGAAACCGGTTATATCCGTCCTCGTGAGGAATCGGGAAAGTTTATGAAAGAGTTTGATCCGATGAAGGCTTGGCTAGGCTTTCAAGAGGGAAATGCCGCTCAATATACTTGGTACGTTCCACACGATGTGGCAGGGCTGTTGGCGTTGGTCGGGAAAGAAGAGTTTAATAGGCGGTTGGAGAAGACGTTTGAAACGGCAAGTGAAAATCTTTATGGGGGAAAGATCGGTGAATTTGACAGTTTCTCAGGAGTTGAGCAGTTGTATAACCACGGAAACCAACCTTGTTTGCATAATGCATGGTTATTTAATTATTCGGGAAATCCGTGGTTGACGCAGAAATATACGCGTGATATCTGTAATGTTTTCTATGGAACGGAACCAACCCATGGATACGGGCAGGACGAGGATCAAGGGCAACTTGGTGCATGGTATGTATTGGCTGCTATGGGATTGTTTGATGTGCAGGGAGGGACGAATAAGGTGCCGACAATGCAAATCGGTAGTCCTCTGTTTGATAAAGTGACGATTCATCTGAATAGGAAATATTATCGGGAGATACTTTCATTATCAAAACCTATGCTAATTCTGAGAAAGCATATTATGTACAAGATGCGGCGTTTAACGGAAAATCATTACAGAAATGTTTTATAGGTTTAAAAGATATTCAGAAAGGTGGTATATTAGAGTTGACAATGAGTGAAAAAGCAAATGAACGTTGGGGGATTATGGAAATTCCTCCTTCTATGAGTGATTCTATATTAAAGTAAAAATATTATTTAATGAAAACACAAAATTCAATATTTACAGCCCTTCCCGTCCTCTTCGGGTTCTTTGTAATGGGCTTCTGTGACATAGTCGGTATTTCGTCCGATTATGTTCAACGTACTTTCGACTGGTCTCCCGTCATGACGGGATTTGTTCCTTCATTGGTTTTTATCTGGTTCCTGTTTTTAGGTATTCCTGTTGGAAATCAGATGAACAAATGGGGACGTAAAAATACGGTTTTACTTAGTATGGGAATAACGGTAGTGGGTATGCTGCTGCCATTAGTCGTTTATAACAGTGCGACTTGTATGATAGCTTATGCTCTTTTGGGAATTGGCAATGCCATTTTACAGGTTTCATTGAATCCGTTATTGAGTAATGTGGTAACCAGCCAACGTTTGCTGACAAGTAGTTTGACGGCAGGACAAGTGATTAAAGCTGTGTCTTCTCTCGTTGGGCCGGAAATTGTATTGTTGGCTGTAGCTCACTTTTTTTTATTGTGGGAGTAGATGTTGCTACCAACTTTATTAGCTCCAAACTGATGGCGGAACGATTTGACTGGACGGCAGAACAAGTGAAGTTTGCCCCACAGGTTTATTTTTTAAGCCCTACGGTAGGTGCTTTGCTGGGTGCTTTCTTGTTAGCCCGTATTGCTGAAATGAAATATTTCCGTGTGAATATTGTTGCCTGTATTTTCTCTTTGCTTATTCTGGCCTTTGTAAAAAATGATATGGTGAATCTGATTTGTATCGGTGCTGTCGGCTTCTTTGCCTCATCCGTATTTTCTATCATTTATTCGATGGCTTTACAGGCAAGGCCGGAAAAAGCAAACCAAATTTCAGGATTGATGATTACTGCTGTTGCCGGTGGCGGAGTAGTTACCCCGGTGATTGGGTTTGCAATAGGAACAGTAGGTGTTATTGGAGGCGTTTTTGTTACTTTAGCTTGTGTGTGTTATTTGACTTATTGTGCTTTTGGGGTGAAGACCGCGAAAGCGTAGTATTATTGCGGAGAAGATGCTATCTTCGCCCGAATCCTACTTAGCGACTGCGGAGTTATCCACAAG
>OGOA01001013.1_pt1 | contig 15695 bp, 18 predicted proteins | sample 1573621 | NCBI WGS metagenome assembly OGOA01 (sample SAMEA2581917, study PRJEB24529) | metagenome | biome: Human gut stool | place: China | collected 2011
CCGTGCTGTTTACGCTCTTTGTACTTTTCGTTGTTGCAACATTGTTCTGATAATAACTCTGTCCTACTCCACTAATAGCCATTTTTAATCCTCCTTTATCAGCACTTTTTCATAATATCCGATAGTATGCTTGTTGCTGTTCCTTGTTTGTAATTTATACTTTTAAAGGCTACCAAAAACTTCTCTTTAGCCTGCTCCATTATTGATACTGCGGTTTTCTGATATTTTGTATCAAACATTTGAGCCTTATCTTGTGTTTTTACTTCATTTTGAGGGCTATTTCTACGGAAATACCATGAACTGTCTGCGTTTTCAAATGCTTTATTGGTTTGTTGACAGGTAATATATCCTTCTAAATTTGCCAGACGCATTTTAAAGGCTTCGTCCAATCCGGCTAAATCTTCGTCAAGTGTCAATGACCTTTTCCCCGTAAGTTCGTAGGAAACTTCACGATCTCCATTTTCATGTTCTTTTACGATTTCATTATAACGGGTTTCATATGTATCCATTATAGATTTCATCACATCTTCAACATTATAATTCCCGTCTTTTAATGTTAGGCTGCTAATATCCCGCATTGCGGTATAGTGTTCCCAAGCAACCTCATTTGTATTTTGTATTGTCAGTTCCCTGACATTGGTATAATCCGAATCGGGTTCAAATTTGCTTGCCATTTCCCGCAGCATATTTCTTCCTGCATCAGAAATAGAAAGATTTGCCGACTGCTTCACCATCTTTGAGATTGCTTCCCTAACAGTTGCTTTTCCCCGTATATAATTTGTAGTCGTTCCCAAATAATCATAATTATGTCCGACTCCATTAATAGCCATTTCCTAATCCTCCATTGTCATCAATTTTTTATATTGCCGCCCCTGCACCCTCGCAGTCCGCAGAGGCAAAACCTTATTCGTCTCTGCGGAATAAAGTGTAAGATTATATCTGTATATCCAGTGAACTGCCCGAAGATGGCTTTTTCACAAAGGTATTACCACTTTTGACAAGCGTGCTTTCCACGGATTCCCTTGTAACGCTGTCAAGTATGCTGGGATTAAACGGCTGGCCCGGTTCCCATTTCGGATTTGCCGCCTTTACCGCTGCATACATCGCAGAGCAATATTTTCCCTCATACTGCTGCAAAGTCCATGTCCCTTTCGCACGATCCTCTTTCTTTACGCTTAACTGGTATTCCCTGAAAATCTGCGACCTTTTCGTGGTATCTCCATTTGAAATCCCGTTCTCCTGAATGAACTCCCTTTTCACATTGTCGAACATCTTCTGCCGCATCTCGTCAGACACGGGTATCAGTTGCTGCCATGTCGAGCGGTCAACCTTTCCATCTTCGCCATGATACATTCCCGGAACCACCACGCCACCCGGTCCTATAAAATCCCCGTCAGAATTATAATTCTGCATCACATTCCTCATGTGAGCTTCACGCCCGCCCATTAACTCATACAGCACCCTTTGTTCAGGTGTCATCATAGATTCTTCTTCCATAAGAGCCGCCAGATGATCCTTTGCTGCCGCTTTATACTGTTTACTCTTTGTGTCGGTGTTTTTGTAAGAATAATTGCTACCTGCACCAAATCCATTGATGTTCATTGACATAATCACTACCTCCTTTACGCTTCCCAAAAGTTATGGAATCTCTTTACCAGTTCATCTAACTGCGACTGTTCCTTGTCCGTTCTCGTAAATATCTGTACTTCGTTGCCTGCATAATAATTCTTGAAGCTGTCAACCGCTTTCGTAAAACTATTCACAAAATTTTCTTTGCTGCTCACGTCAAGATTTGAGAACATCCTATAATATTCCTGACTTTCTCCTTCAGATCATTTTCTGTTTTCGGCTGGTACTGATAACCGCCTGCCGCTCCTACACTTGAAACATCCATATCATCATCCTTTACAAAATAATTTTTGCGTCAACCTTGGCCTGACTACAAAATATGCCGCTTCATAAAATCTGTCGGCAGATGCACCCGCTTTTTAAACCCAGACTGCGCCAAATGACTATTTATTGCACCAAATGACCATAACATTTAAAGCATCACCACCGCTTGGAACTTCTCTGAGTCACATGAAATGACAAAGTCTCCACCGTATTTATCCACAACAGCTTTTACATTCGACAGACCGATGCCATGCATCCCGCCATTGGAATCCAGCACGATGCCGTCCGTGATTTGTACTTTTTCCAAGACAGGATTCTTTACAGAGAAAATTATCTTCCCGCCTTCCTGAACCAGCTTGATATAGATAACGGCTTTTCTCCCCGCCTTTACGACCTTTAAACACTCATGAATGGCATTGTCCAGAAGGTTGGACAGCAGGATGACCGTTTCCTCCTCGTTCAACCACATTCCACTCATGTCGCCTACCTTGAATATCATGGAAGTCCCCTGCTCCCTTGCTAAATGAAACTTTTGGTTCAGGACTGCGTTCACGACAGGATGGTTCGTATTAACCGCTGACATCTCTACCAATATATTCTCCGTCAGTTTCTCTGCAAGCGTGGCGGCTGTCTGCGGGTTACCTTCCTTTATCAGAACCTGTATTGTCCTTATCTGGTTTTTATAATCATGCATCTTTCTCCCCTGTCGCTCATAGACTGTCTGCATATCCCGGTAATATGCAAGCTGACTTTCTTTCTTCTGATCTGTCAGCGCACTTTCCCGTAGTAGTTCTCCCTTTTCAAGGATGTCCTGCATCAGCTCCATCACAAGAAAATTCATCACAATCAATCCTACTGTGAAGAAAAGGTAGGATGCTTGTACCTTTTTGTCACTGCTGTAACAGTAATACATGAGCAGCATAGCTGTTGCGGTAAACAGCGGCATCATGCCAAATTCCCACCATTCCTTATGAGAAATCCCCTCATAGTTGTTCTTTCCTTTCCATATTTTCCTCAATATAAAAATCAGGCAGACCCAAACCAATTTTACAGGCAGAATCAGATAAGTAAGTTCTGAAACATACATTTCATTCTTAATAATCAATATGTTCTCGATTTGTAATGACAGGAGGTCTGTCAAAAATAACATCGAATAATTCAAACTTGAAAAGAAAATGCAATGTTGCCAGTCTGCCCAATAATACACCTTGCAGAATACTATATAAACCAAAATTACCGACAACGCCTTGATTCCCATTGAATCAAGGTACTCTCCCAGGAACGATACAGTCACAGTAGACAAATAGAAAGCAATATACCTACTCCTCTCCAGACACTTCATTCTCTTTCTTTCCATAAAGGTATCAAAAAAATACACACTTCCCCATGTCTCTATCGCCATGAGGAAAAACGAAAGCAACCACATTCCTATTTCCATAATCACTCTTCCCCCTTAAACAGCATGTACTGTCGCTTTACCTGTGCATATCTGGACTTCGGAACTGAAATCTCTTTTCCTGTTGTCAGGATAAGAACATAACTGCTGATTTTCGCAATATAACGCATATTTACAAGAAAACTTAAGTGTATTCTTACAAACCCCATATCCTTTAATTCTGCTTCCAGTTCATCCAGCTTTTTATAGATGCTATAGCAGCCTTTTTCCGTGTAAAATATATCTTTATGTCTGGCTGTCTCAATGTAAATAATGTCGTCTGCATGAAGCTTTATCGTTCCCTCCACAAAAGAAAACTCCAAAATCCGGCTGTTTTTCTGTATCTCCACGATAAGGTCATCCATGCACTCGCCGATTGTTTCAGCCAGATTATCCTTTAGCAGAAACCGGCTTGCTTTTACCTTATATCCATCCAACGCATAATTCATGTATGCAGTTACCAGAGCAACGGGAAGTTTCGGATACTCTTCCTTTATTTTCATAGCGGCTTTCAGACCGTCCATATCTTCCATATTGATGTCCAGAAACACAAGCTGGCACTTCTGTAATGCAGGTTCATCCTCACAAAGACTGGCTCCTGAATCAAACTCAATCATTTCAAAACACTGCTTCTTTTCCTGTGCATAGCTTTGCAATAGCTCTATTAAAATTTTTCGGTCATTCTGACTGTCATCGCAAATAATAATGTTCATGCTTTTCCTCATTTCCAATCACATATTTTATTTATTATATCGGAAAAAGCAGATAGATTGCTACCTGCTCTTTCCATAAAATTTTATAAAATCCATCTGATAATACTTCAATTCTTAGTTTTTTCCAAAAAAATATATTGATGTTTCATATTGCCAACTGTATTTTCTTTTCTCTGTTCTTCCCCTTAAAGTGAAAAGTTCCCTGCACAGGCCACGGTGAACCATACCATAGTCCACCTGACCGGCGCAGTAATCCCTTTGTGCCTATTTTATGATTTCATAGAGCAGGCTGCTCTTTCCTCCGTTCTCACGCCATCTCTGCTTTTTTTGTATAAATCCTGCACACTCCAGATCGTGGATTGCACGCTTGACCGTACTTACAGACAGGTGCAGCTCTCTGGCAATGGTACCGATTGCCGGATAGCATGTCCTCTCCCTGTCCGCACGAGTCTCCAGATACAGATAGACCGCCACCGCCCTGTGTGGCAGCTCCGTTTCATAGATTTCTTTCCTAGTCACCCTGCCTCCTAATCTTCCGTCCGTAAGGTCTGCCGCATCTTTTTCATGGTGTCCGTCAGCGGTGTCTGCTGCATGCCTCCTGTCCTTGCCGTTTCTGCAGGTGTCTCGTCTGGTTCTTCCATACAGCACATATATCTCCGTATGATCTCCTCTTCAATTTCCTGCTTGTCTGCGTATGCTACCTTTCTTGCAGATTTTTCTTCAATCTCATAGGGTTCTTCAAATGTGATGCCCCATTTTAAGAACAGTTTCAGTTTTGTCCGCATAGGGTGAGTCCCAGTCTTTGATACGATAAAGTTTCCTTTGGGCAGTGACTTCAATTCATCCGCTGTCATGAGCGGTCTTTGGATCATCTGGAGGGACTGGCTCGGATCATTCTTTCCCCGGCTGATGGAACCGGACATGACGGTTTTGTTTCCCAGGCTCTTGGAGAGCACTTCCGCTGATTCCGAGTTCGGTGTGAACCCTCCGAAGATGGTATCCTGACAGTTATCAATAATGATTTCTGCGCCCTCTTTCCCATAATTCTTATTAAGCTGGGCAAAGGACTGAATCATGGGTACGATACTCACCCTTCTGGATCGGGACGCTGAGAACATCATCTCTGCACTTTCAATCTTCGGAATCGTTCCGACCTCATCCCAATAGAAAACTACACGGTTGTCCAGTTTTCCTCCGTTCTCGTCTGCCACCACGAGGATTTCCCGGTAGAGCTGCTGTAAGATCAGAGAAATAATAAAATACTTTGTATTGTCCTCCTCCGGCATGACCAGAAACACCGCCGTCTTTTTTTTGCAGAAAAGCTCTGCATCAATAGCGGTATCAAAACAGAGTATCTGCTCCAGCTCGGAATCCAGAAAAGCATTCAGTCTGGATAGTGCTGTGGAGAGAACCGACTGCATGGACTGCTCTGCTGTATTTAAGGCTGCCCCTGCAAACCATTTCGCCTTGTGGGTATCCGGGAGTTTTGCCAGAAGTAGCTGGAACTGGTTTTTCCCTTTCACTTTAGATGGTGCAAGTAAATCCTGTATCAGTTTGAACACGCTGATGATATGCCTCTTTCCATCCGGGCAGAATTCCGCAATGAGCAGGATGGCAGCCGTCAGCACGCCTTCTGCCGCATCATAGAAAAATGCATTCTGTCCATAGCTCGAACTGTCCGTACCACCGGAGGAGATAATGGTCTTTGCCGTAATCTTTGCATACTTTTCCGCTTTTGCCTTGGCACTCAGGTTCGTATGGTCTGCAAGATACTCATCCATGTATTTGTTGACCAGATGGAGCATATTGTCACCATCGCTTCTGGTCGGATTACGAAGATCGATGACTGCCGTATGGTAGCCATAGTATTTTTTTGCAATGCCTGCATAGTTGCGGTATAAGTCTCCCTTTGTATCCGTGGTCAGGAAACTCATTCCACAGGCACAGGCGTATTCGATGTTGGGATACAGAAAGTGTGCGGTCTTTCCGACTCCTGCTGCCCCGATCATCAGGCAATGCACATCCCCGGTATCCACCAGTGCATATAGTTTTCCTACCCGTTCCATGCTGCCGAGTACCAGTCCCTGTGCAGTCGGCAGGTTCTCACCCCTGCGCCACAGCTCCGGTTCATAGGGCACCTGCACATAGGTTTCTGCAATTTCTTTTTTCGTGGCAAATCTCGCCGTTCCATGCTGGCCGTCCCCGACAGTCCTGCTCTTGATTCCGTTTAATGTATAATAGTGCGACAGAAGTGACACGCCTCCAATCACGGAAAACATTGCCACTCCTGCGATCACCAGCATCACGACTGGCTGCATAGCATCATTCCTCCCTCCTGATGTTCCACTTTCTGTTCCTTCACATTCTGTTTTGCCGGCTTCATCTGCTCTTCCCCGCGGTCAATGGCAACAAAAATATGAGCCCGGATGCATTCCATCGCAAGGCTCATACATTTTCTGGCAAGCAGTTCCTGATTCTCTTTTTGTTCTAAGTCTTTTGTATCGAACACCTCCAGTGTTTCTTCAAAGGCTGCCTGCATCTGCCGGATGCGGGTGTTGAAGTTTCCCTTGTCTTTATGCGGCAGATAATGCTTTGACAGATTTTCCAGTATCTGCCCTGCACTGGTTTCCCTGCCAAGTGCGATCCCCTCTTTTTCCATGCACCGCACAAGCACTCCGGTCAGAAGCATCCCCGGTCCGTCAAAGGCATCCGTAAGCTGTTCCCTGCCCCTGCCTTTTTTCAGTTCATTATAAATATCCTGATAATAACGGCAGATATAACTTCTGTTGGCATACTTGATGTTGATGGATTCCGTCACCTCTTTCAGCACCTCTGTCCATGCCCTGCATTCCATAACTCTCGGATGTTCCTGTGCCGGAATTGTTTCCTCACCATATCTGCCCTTTAAATCCTCATTCCAGTCTTTGCAGGCTGACTGTAACCGTTTCACCGCACCATATCCATTGCGTACCAGAATCTCTGCCAGTCTGCCGCACGCCTCTATGCCTGCCGGATCATGGTCGAGGCACAGCACAACCGTATCCAGTCTTGGGTTATCTTTCAATGCCTGCAGCATGGCATGTTCTGCCACACCGTTTAAGGTAATATAACTGTTCTCCTGCCAGTTGTCTGGATACAGGGACAGAAATGATAACAGGTCAATGGGTGCCTCAAACACATACAGTCTGTTTCCAGTTCCCCTGTATCCAAATCCGTAGGCAGCTTCCGAGCCTTCCTGATTCAGCCGGAAGCTCCTGCCGTCAGAACAGCTCCCCTTCACATGGATATGCCGGATTTTCCCCTCGCTGTCCAGTCCGGCAAATACAATGTTGTGATGCTCCGCAGATTCATATATGGTTCCTGCCTTCGCAAAATACGAGAGGATTTCCCTGTCAATATGGCGCTTCTGCAGAAGGTATGCATAGACTCTCTTCATGGTCGGATTTTTCTCCGGCAGTTTCAGTTCCTTTGGCTCTTTCGGTTCTTTTCTTTCCTCTGTCTGTTCTTTTTCTACAGACTGCCGTCCTTTCTCCGCTCTTCCCGGTTTTCTTTTTGTCTCCTGTCCTTTTCCCCGTTCAATAAGCTGCCCCTGTTCTCCATCCAGCAGGTAGCTTACCGCCTCCGGGTAGGACATCCCAAAGAATTCCTGCATGAAATCAATGGCATGGCTTCCAACCTGTCTGCTGTGGCGATACCAACTGCTCCCCCGGAAAGTCACACTCCTGTGCCGTTTCCAGCGCCATTCATTCCCGGAACGCTCCACCTCCTCATGCTCCCGGCGAAGGATGTCCGCAATCTGTACTGCATTGGCACGCTCCTTCTGTTCCTCTGTAAAGTAAATAAAATCTCCCAATCGTACCTCCTCTCATCATTTCTACCACTCCTTCAGTGATCACTGTGTCTGTACCATGTCCTCATGGTCATCCACGGCATGTCCCTGTGCAATCTTCTTCTGCCGGATTTTTCGTGCCAGTTTTCTGTCAATCCCCTGCCTGTGGCCTCCGCTCTTTCTTCCGGACACATTCTCCCCCATGATATGTTCCAGATGCCGCATGAGCCTTGTTGCCATTAAGAGCAGATCGGGGTGTGGCATGTCATTCCAGTGTTCTAAAAAATACGCTGCATAAATGTTTCCCTGCTCTGCGGATTTTAAAAAATAGTCGTATGCCAGTTCCTTGTCCTGCTGGACATCCTTTCCGATCAGATACACTTTACCAAGGGTATATTGTGCATACTGGTTTCCGGTGTCTGCCGCCATCTTCAGATAATGCAGTGCCAGCTCTGTGTTCTTTGGCAGTTCTTCTCCGGCAAGATAAAGTTTCCCTAACCTGTATGCTGCAAATTCATTTTTCTGTTTCGCAGCCAGTGTCAGATACTGTATGGCTGCTGGAATGTTTTTAGTGTCCTCTTCCAGATATATTTTCCCAAGCTGACACTGTGCATAGCTGTTTCCGGCATCTGCGGCACGTTTCAGGTGGAACACTGCTTTTTCCATGTCCTCTGCTACCAGTGTGCCTTCCCTGTACAACCGTCCGATTGCATAATCCGCAAACGGATTTTCCTGTGCGGCTGATTCTTCCAGCCACTTTACCGCTTTTGCAATCTTTGCGTAATCCAGTGCTGTCCCAGACTCCCCGCTTAACTTTTGGCTCTCCTGTCTGATATAGAGTCTGGCAAGCTGATAGGAGGCATGGGTGTTGCCATAATCAGATGCCTTTGTCAGATAATGTTCCGCTTTCGTTTCGTCTGCCTCTGTCCCGATCCCATGCAGATACATGCAGCCGATACGATACCAGAGCGTATCATCCTTTGATCTTTTCTCAAGATTCAGAAAACCTAGAAAGGCTGCACGATAACAATTTTCCGACTTTTCCTGATTTTTCTCTGTTCCGCATCCTGTCTCATACAGTTTTCCAAGTTCATACGCCGCATAGGGATTTCCCTTGCTGTAAGAACGGAACAGCAGACTATATGCGGTTTCCTCATCCTGCTCCACTCCTTTCCCCTGCAGATAGAGCATGCCAAGGGAATAGAGCGCATACTTATGTTCCTTTGCTGCCGCCTTGGAAAACCACTCCCCTGCCTGTTCCAGTTTCTCGTCTGTACCAAGTCCGTACTGATACATTTTTCCAATGCGGTATTCCAGATAGGTGTTACTTTTCTTCTGCTCTACATAATGCATTGCCGCCAATGCTTTTTTGTACCACACATCTGCCTTTTCTTTGTCTGCCTCACATCCAATGCCCTGTGCATAAATCTTTCCCATGTCGTGCATGGCATACGCATTTCCCTGCTCTGCCTCTTCCAGCATGATCTCGTGGGCTGCCTCCTCATCCGGTTCTGTCTCCATCGTGCCATAGAGATATTCCCTCGCTTCTTTATACCGGTCCGTCCATCTGGCAAAATAAGAAGCGGATTCCCCATGCTCTTCTTCCTGCCTGTCTGGTTCCTGCTCCTCCATCTGTCCAGGCAGGATATCCGGCATGTCCTCCCCCTGCAATGTGGCAAGGCTTTCTGTCTGCTGTTCAGATATCTCTTCCAGCCGTTCCATTCCTGTTTCGACTTCTTCCAGATACAGATGCCCTTCTCCAAAACGGACTGCCTCACGGATGACCATGTTTTTAATGCTCTTTAGCTCCTTCTGCTGTGACAGTGGTATCCGCTCTATTTCCGAATCTTTATAGTAATGCTGTATCTCCTCCCTGCTTTTTTGCCATGCCTGATAGCATTCTGCCACACGCTCTTCCTTTGCCAGTTCATCTACAATGTCATTTACGATGGCCTTCACATCTGCCTTTAAGTATCCATACACCTTTTTCCCTCCGGTATTTTTTAACCGTCTGGATAAAAGCTGCATCTGTTGTGCAATTTGGGGATGATGGCAGACTCCCTCCTGCATTTGCTGCAACAAAAAAAGCAGACTTTTTTCTGCCTGCTCTTTTAACTGGTTTCTCTGTTCGGTTGCTTTCTCATAGATGCTTAGAAACTCCTGCCGGAAGATATCATGTGCGTATGCAGAACGCATGGCATCAATTCCCTTTGCCGTCAAGTATCCCTCGGACGGATCAGAAGAATAGACCACCAGATGCACATGGGGATGATGGGATTCATTGTGGAATGCTGCATACCATTTCAGGTTCCGGCTGTCTATCTTACAATTCTCGCACAGCAACTGCACCCTGCTTCTCAACAGTGCCTGCCACTGTGCGGCACTGTCATAGCCTAGCCGCTCGGCATCCTCCCTCCGCAGGCTGATGACATTCGTCCAGATCACACCGGGATGATTTGCCACCTCTTCTGCCACACAGGACAGCACCACCGGTTCTCCCTCATTTGAAAACAGACCGTGAGTACCTATGATTTCTACTCCCGGTCTGTTTGCCAGATAATCCATATAATTTTTCTTTTTCGCTATGATGTCAAGGTTATTCTCCAGCGCCTGCGTGATAAACTCCGATGCATTTTCTCTGGTTGGTCTTTGGATATAATCGTGATACTCATGCATCCGGTTCGCATCGGGAATCTTTGCCAGAATATCTTCAATCAGACTTTTCTGCCGGTCGGTGGCTGGCAGTGAAGATGTCGTGCTGCTTACCTTCTCCACGCCCTCACGGGTACCGATGTAATTGATGTAATTAGCAAGGTGTGCGGGCGGGGAGTTCTTGAGGTAGTTGCAGCGTAGGATAAGTTTGGGCATGGTGTCCTCCTTATTGGTCTGTCCCTAATTCCTTTTTCAGCTTTTCTGCTATTTTATTGAAATAATCTCTTTCTCCAATAAAGTGCATATCGCCAACTGCCTGATATATATTCAATATTTCCAGAACACTCTTATAGTCGTTGCCATCTCTTTTATTTTCAACAAGTGCTTTCACAACATCATCAAATCTGCTTTTATCCTTTTTATAGGTTGCCAGAAGCATCTCCAGATCATCTATTGTCATAATATAACATCTTGGATCTTGCTCAAATATTTCCGGCAATGAGCCGACTATCATCTGTGTATTTGTCATACTCTCATACAAAAGAAAAACCTTTATTACAGGTTTCTCTCCTTTATATTCCTGCTCTGATGCCTTCAACTGCTCATATGCCTCTTTTATGTTCCTGTTATAAAATATATCAATCTGCCCAACATCCGGCACCTGCTGTTTTGCTCCCAGTCCAAGTAATCCTGATTTTAATTCAAACAAAAATACCGCTTCATCCACTTCAACATAATAATCTGCACTCTTTTTTCTTTCCTCTGGAATCTTGTGCCATGAATTCTCGGGCAGATATAAACCTGCCAGTTCTTCAAAGTAATCCTCAAACATCTCTCCAAAAGCATTTATAAATTTGGGTCCCCAATGATTGTTGTGATAGTAATCCCGAATCAGCCAGTACAATCCATCTGCTATCATCATCTGTACCAAATAGAAACTGACCGCAATCGTTTCTTTTGTCTTTTGCGTAATCACAAATGGTTTGTTGTAGAAAATCTGTTTTCGCAATGATGAGTTTCTCACCTGTTCATAGGTCACAGAATAATAACTTATAACCCGCTCCAGATTTTTCTTTGTCAGAATGCTATTTTCTTTTTTTCTATATAACTCTTCCGGTGCGCTTAATGGATCTGGATGAATAGAACACAGCCACCAGATAATCCATTCTACTGCTAACAATTCCTCTGCTGTAAGTCCAAATAATTCGTTTGTAATCACATTGATATCAACTATTTTTTCCCTGTTAATATTAGGCGAACCGATCAGCATATGGTAATTGCGGTTATAGTTCTGATATATCCATGCCGGATTTGCGTATTTAAATTGTTCATATGACATGCCCATCAAATATTTGAATAAACCAGACAATCCATTATTACCAATATATTCACTTCCTGAGTGCTTATTTTCATACCCACGATACAGGTTGACTGCTCTTCCTGCTAATTGTTCTGTCATAATGTCATTTCTGTAATCATTGGCATTCGTGATAGAAAGATATGCCATGTTCGGAATATCCCATGCCGATAACATGACTTTTACCTGCTTATGTATAAAACCATGCTGCATAATGTTTAAAGGAAGTGTAATAGTACATACCAAATCTTCATCTAATTTTTTTACCTGATTTTTATATATTTCAATAGATTTTTCCGCAAAAAAATAGATGAAATCTCTGGTAGCATAACTCTTAATGAACCCTTCAAAATCTTTCAACTATATTTCCTCCTCATAAATTCACAGCATTTAAGAGTACAGAAAAGACCACTACCGAAGTAATGGTCCTGTATTCCCTTCTGATAATTAATTTTTTTCTAACTCTCTCAACAACTCGTCTGGAAGAATTACTTTTACTCTTGAATGCTTAAAATCAGCCGGATTTCGTGTAACAATATAATCTGCCATGGACTCAACTGCACATTCTTCCTGCAGACCATCTTCAAAATCTGAAAATGCATTGTTTTCCAATGTAGCTACTATCTTTTTTCATTCAAGTCAGAAATCTGAAATATCTCACATAAATTTTTCAGAAGAAATCTTCTTTCTTCCTGACTAAAATTTTTTCTAAGAATATAAAACAAGTTTGGTATGCTATGTGCCGCAAGTATTCCTGTTATTTCCCTTGCCGCACATCTTTCCATAATTCTTTTTGCATCATCAGCATATGGTTCCCGATTGGCAAGTGCATCTATAATAATATTTGTGTCAACCAATATTACCATACTTTTCCTCCCTTGCCTCCTGTAATTCCTTGTCTGCGTCAAAATCTTCTGGTAATCTTCCGCTGAACTTCAGCACATTCTGGAGTGCTTCCATTGCCTGTTTCTTATCTGCAGGTCTGTTGGATGACATTTCCTCAAGATTCTGAAGAATATTAATCACATAAAACATTTTTTCATCTGGAATACGTTCTATCAATTCAACTGCTCGTTCCTTCATCTGTGTCATCATGTACCACTCCTTCCTTTTCTTTTATCATACTGTAAGTCTTACCGCATTTCAATAAATTATTTCTTAAAAACGATCCCCCTGCTGATATTGATATGCCTCCTCAAACCTCACTGCTCCATTGATCCGTTTCACCTCTTCTGCACACTTCGCCTGCAGCTTTCCGAGTGCCTGCTCATCCACGCCATGGCTGTATGCGATCACATGGGACAGCTTGGAAGTCTCCACTGCAAGTTTATACATCGCACGAGCCATACGGTTCTCGCTGTCCTTTACCGTTGCATGCATGACGGAGGAGATGGTTGTCAGCATATAGTTCTCTATTTTCTCCGAAGTGAGATATCCGATATAAAACCGCAGTGCCCGATTGACGAATTCGTTTCGTGAACGCACATCTGCCTGTGGTAACAGGGCATCTACCTGCCCCAGCAGTTCTTCTTCAATATAAAATGCTTTTCTTATCTTTTCAGTTCCCATACACTGCCTTTTCATAATTATCTTTGTAAATTTGTGTTATCAGCGGCTCGCTGTCCAGCCTTGCTATTTTTTCATAAATCTGCTCCTTTACATAAAAACAAAGCGCATAGATTTGTTTTCTATACGCTCTGACACCGGGGTTTTTATTTAGTTGTAATTGTGGTAATGGTTATTTAGCCCAAATTGAAGTGATCGTATTTTATACTGATACATCAATAGAATTACGAACTAACCTATTACCATTTTTTACAAGAGTAGATTCCACTGATTCTCTTGTAACGTTATCAAGAATGCTTGTATCAAACTTTTGTCCCGGCTTCCAATTTGGATTAGCCGATTTCACTGCTGCATACATAGCAACTCTATACTGTCCTTCGTATTGCTCTAAAGTCCATGTACCACTTAAACGTTTGTCTTTACTTACGCTTAACTGATAATCCTTAAAAATATCTGAACGCTTAGTTGTATCACCATTTGAAATACCGTTTTCCTTAATAAATTCCCTCTTCACATTATCAAACATCTTTTGACGATATTCCTCGGATACACTCGTGAGCTGCTGCCATGATGTACCTTTTCCGGTAACATCCATTCCCGCCACTCCATTTGCATTCAGTAAATCGCCATCCGAATCAAATTGCTTCATCAGATTCTTAATAATAGTATCTCTTCCACCGAATGTTTCATATATCAATCTTTCTTCTGCTGACATCATGGCTTCATTTTGCATAATACCAGATAACCAGCCTTTTTCTTTCAAAGCCTTATATTGTTTACTATTTGTGTTGATACCATTATAGGTATTGCCTAATCCGCTGATATTCATTGACATATAAAACCTCCTTGTAAATAAATTCAAAATCCGTTTAGAATTAACTCAATGCTATATAGTATATATCGTCATAAATCTCCAAGAAATAAGTTTCACTGTTAAGTGCCCTCTTGATAGTGCCCTCTTGATTATACAGGTGGTTGTTGCGTGTTCTTCGTTCCTCTTTGGATAACTTTTGACGCAACCTCTTTTCCAAGTTCTCAAACTGGCGGATTTTCTTCTTTCCATCCTCAATCTCGGCTGTCCCTTGTGGGTGTCAATCAAAATTATTTTTCTTGGTCTGCGTCAACCGTTCCAGCACCGTCATCAGTATATAGCTCGGCTGGAATTGAATTGACACTCACTTACAATCTGTGTATTATCTGCTTCATTGGTTCCGGATGTCTGATGCTGCCCAGTCCGGTAAGTACGCATGGAAGTACAGCATTTCTCAAAATAAGAATCAAGATCCTCTCTGCTCACCTTTCCAGCATAAAAATCCTGCATATAATCCGAAATCTCTTTCTGCATTGCATAGCCAAAAGAATCTCCAAATGTGCTTTTCGGCATGCCTGTCACTACATTAAATTTTTGATAGCAGTCACATACATATACCAGTGGTTCTGTCATTTTCTCAAAGGTGTCTTTCCGGGTTTGAAGTTCTTTTTCCAACTCCTTTACTTTTTCTTTGTATTCATCATATTTACTTGTATCACTTACAATATTATTTACATTGTTTGAAGCAAGAGTTCCAATGTGAAGGGTACTATCACTCATATGTTATCTCCTAAATAATTTTATATATGTCTCATCGTTGTCATTTTCCGTTTCTGTTCCAGTCAATTATAACTTTTCTAATCTTTCCAGAAACGCAACATAGAATTCTCTCTCTTTCATACAAGCCCTCTGAACTTCTATGCTTTTAGGAACATATTCCAGTGGATGGTCTAAATTATATAAAGCCTGTTTCGTTGCCTGAATTGCAGATTCTGTTGTGTTTCCCAAAATGTCGATGTTATCCACATCGCCCTCGCCTTTCATCTGCTTATTCAGCCTTTGTACCATCATCTGTGATATATGGCTCAACATTCCGTTTTTCTTTATTCCCATACCATTCGCATTTACTTCCTTTGCTGCTTCCATCCATGCATCTTTTACCTCCTGCGGAGCATTCGGACCAATCATATCAAATGCTTTTTCGTTAAAATCCACATCTGCCATATATGGATTTATACTCTCATTTTCCTGTTCGGTATGTTCTGTACTAAATTGAGGAATATTATCCTGTCTGCGTCTGTTTTCGTATGGCACACCATTCATAGAATAGTTGGAACTAATCTGCATATATCAATACCCCTTTTTTATTTGAATTGCATTATTATCATTAGGCTTTCGCTTCAAAAACTGGTCTTTTCTCCAGATAATCCGGTAATTCT
>OGOA01001018.1_pt1 | contig 15644 bp, 20 predicted proteins | sample 1573621 | NCBI WGS metagenome assembly OGOA01 (sample SAMEA2581917, study PRJEB24529) | metagenome | biome: Human gut stool | place: China | collected 2011
TCAAGGATTAGTAATAATCTCAATCAGTATGCAAGGAAAGCAAATGAAACCGGAAAATTGTACGAAGAGGATATTGCAGAAATAGAGAAGATGCATAATGAACAAACAAAGTTTCTGAAAAAAACACTTGAGGCAGTAATGTATCTTTATGAGGAAGATTCAAAGAAGAAAAAGTGATTTTATGGTAAAGCGTCAGCGTGGCTCTGCGGTTTATCCGCAGTTCAAGGGGATTGGGGCATTCCCCAACAAGCAAAAATGCGCCGGGTATATACCGGAGCACTGCTTGCCAATTTGTAAAAAGAGAAAAGAAAGGATTAAGTTTATGAGAGATTTAGAAAAGGTATGTATTCAACCGAAGTATAACTATTGCACCGGTGAGGAGCGTTTTACTTTCATCAAGCTGCCAAAATGTCTGGTAGAGGATGAAGGCTTTGTTGAACTGTCAATGGATGCAAAGCTTTTATACGCACTCTTTTTAGATCGAGTTTCATTGTCAATAAAAAATGGATGGATTGACAACCAAGGGAGGGTGTTTATCTATTATTCAATAAAAAATATTTGCGTGGATTTGAATTGTGGAACTCAAAAGGCATGCAAGTTATTGGATGAATTGGAAAAGGTGGGAGCACTTGAACGGAAGAGACAGGGATTGGGAAGACCTAACAAGCTGTACCTTAAGAAAATGTTTTGAGAAATAGCCATACAGATAAAAAGAAAGATAACAAGGTTCTTATGTCCTTGCGTATATCCGCAGAGGATAAGGAACAGATAGAGGAAAAAGAAAGGAAAAACGGACTTACTACGTCGGAATATATCAGAAGATGTGCTCTGGGAAGAAAGCTTCCATGCTACGGAGATACAAGTCTGTTAAAGGAGTATTCCATGCAGCTTGGAAAGATTGGTTCCAATCTAAATCAGATAGCGAAACATCTGAATAGTGGCGGTTCCTATTTTAGTGTTTACAGCGATGTGAAAGAGGCAGTGAAGGAATTGCTGGATTTAAAGTTTAAGATACTTCCGGCATTGGAGGATGTTGCATGTGGAAAAAAGCACAGACGTATGGGATATACAGAAGAAAAGATAAAGAGTATTCGGTATAAGATGTCCTTGTATGATGAATTTATGGAAGAATACAATTGCAGGAAACGAAACAGTAACAAAATAGAAAAAAGTAAAGAGATTAGTTACAGAAAAGATAGGGGAGGAAAATACCTTCATAAGCTGTCACCAGTAAGAATAATCAATAGGGGCAGGAATGACAATGGCAAGTGGTGCTACATCTTTCCTGCTATCGATATTTTCCCTGCCGATTTCGTGATAGCGTTCTTTTCATTCACGGTTGTCATCCAGATGATCCCATTGCCTAATCATTTCCTCAAAATCAGAAATACTTCTTGCCGCATCTTCCATTCGCTTCAGAGCAATGGCTTGTATATCACGTTTCAAAAGAGTTCTGTCAGGATGCTCATATTCACAGAAGTCCGGCAATTCCTGTTGTTTTGTATGGTTTATTTATCTGTAATACCTGCCTTATACATAAAATAATCAGAGTTCATCAGAAGCTTACTTTTTGCAAGAAATCTGATTTTTTCAAAAACGCTTCTAAATCTCCTATAAGTGAGAGAGTAATCTTTTTAAATATAAAAATATTACTTCAAACATTAAAGCGTGAAGTGATTCATACAATCAGTATAGCATAAAACAAACGCATGTTCTACAACTATTTAATAAAAATCGAATATTTGTTTGGTAATGCTGGCGGAGTGGTGTGAATAGCAATTGTAAGTGTATGTGAGACTGGTTGTTTGTAATTCGTGAAAAACAGTATTTTGAGAGGAGGTTTTGCTATGGAGTGGTATCAGATGGATGCAGGAAAGTGTCTGGAATTCAGCAAGAAAATGGCGGTGCTTAGAAAACTGGTTCGCCTTGGCCTGATTTCGGAAAATGAATATATTCGGGCAAAGAATAGGATTATGAGTTCATATCACATTCTGGAGTCAGAATATTTCAAGTCCGGTACAGGAAAAAGAGTTGCTTAGCAAGGAAGGCTTGATTATGGCTGATCAGACTTTACCATTGAATGTTAGTGATGAGATGAAATCAGACGATGAAAGACAGAATTGTGTAGGAATGGAGAATGACGAAGAATTGTGTTCTTCTTCGGCAACCGACAAATTGTGAGACCGTGTGCCTGCTGGGTAGATGAAAAGGAAGCAAGGTAAAAAGCTGTTGTTGGAACAGAAAACAAACATCACAAGTTTTTTATAAAAAAGATTAATGAAATCCAACATTTCCTCACATTAAGTCACAAACTGAATTAATATCCACCTGATTTTGAATTTTTCTATAGCAGGATGTCTACTATAATAAAGTTATCAATCGATTATTTAAAATAAGGAGATGATATCAATTATGGTAGTGAATGATTTAAGATCAGCGCTTGAAGTGTTAAGACAGATGGATGGTCAACTGGTGGAGACTGATATTGAAGTGGACCCGGAAGCGGAGCTTGCAGGGGTGTACAGGCATGTGGGAGCAGGCGGTACGGTCATGCGTCCGACGAAAATTGACGGACCGGCTATGATATTTAACAATATAAAAAATCATAAGGATGCGAGAGTGCTGATCGGTCTGCTTGCCAGCAGGGAACGTGTTGCGAAACTTATGGACTGCAGGAAAGAAGAACTTGGAAAACTTTTGTGCAGGGCGGCTTTAAACCCGATCGAGCCTGTTGTCTCAGAGGAAAAGGCACCATGTCAGGAAGTGATACATAAAGTAACGGATCCTGATTTTGACTTATTCAAATTATTCCCGGCACCGACGAACACTCCGATGGACGCAGGACCATATATCACAATGGGGATGTGCTATGCAACACATCCGGATACTGGATGCTCGGATGTGACGATCCACAGGATGTGCATTCAGTCAAAGGATGAATTATCCATATTTCTACAGCCGGGAAGCAGACATATCGGTGTGATGGCAGAAAGGGCGACAGAACTCGGGCAGCCACTTCCGATTTCTATTTCGATCGGTGTTGATCCGGCGATAGAAGTTGGTTCCTGCTTTGAACCGCCAACTACACCGCTTGGGTATAACGAACTTTCGATTGCGGGTGCCATCAGAAAGACTCCGGTGGTACTGGCACCATGTGTTTCCATAAAAGAAAATGCAATCGCAAATGCTGAATATGTGATTGAAGGAGAAATCCAGCCGGGAATCAGAGTGGTTGAGGATCAGAATACACATACGGGATATGCGATGCCGGAATTCCCAGGATATAATGGGCTGGCAAGTCATGAGTGCTGGCTTATAAAGGTAAAGGCGGTTACGCATAGAAAGAATCCGATCATGCAGACGGTGATCGGACCAAGCGAAGAGCATGTGAATCTGGCGGGAATTCCAACAGAGGCCAGTATTTATAATATGCTTGAGAAGGCATTGCCGGGGAAGGTGACGAATGTTTATGCGCATCCGTCAGGCGGAGGAAAATATATGGCAGTTCTTCAGTGCAGAAAGACCGTGCATACGGATGAAGGAAAGCAGAGACAGGCAGCGCTGCTGGCGTTTAGCGCGTTTCCAGAGTTGAAACATGTGATCCTCGTAGATGAGGACGTGGATATTTTTGACACGCGCGATGTTCTGTGGGCAATGAATACGCGCTTTCAGGGAGATCGGGATATCATTACAATTCCAGGGGTAAGGTGTCATCCGCTTGACCCGAGTTCTGATCCGGCTTACAGCCAGAGTATTTCCGATAAGGGAATCAGCTGCAAGACGATTTTTGACTGCACGGTACCATTTGAACTGAAGGATAAATTTGCACGGGCAAAATTTATGGATATTGATGAGGAAAAGTGGAAGGATTTTATTTGATATGAAAAAAATTCTGGTAGGGATAAGTGGGGCATCCGGAGCTCCGATCGCGATCAGACTGTTGAAACGGCTGAGAGAGATGGCTGATGTCGAGACACATCTGATCATGACAAAAGGGGCAGAACTTACCATTGTCCAGGAAACGGATTGTACAGTAGAGCAGGTAAAGGCACTTGCAGATGTGGTGTATGATGTGTCTTCACTTGGCGAATGTCCTGCGTCAGGGAGTTTTAAAATGGACGCAATGATCATTGTTCCATGTTCAATGAAAACAGCTGCGGGAATTGCTTCCGGTTACAGTGATAATCTGCTCCTGCGTGCAGCAGATGTGACGTTGAAAGAAGCAAGACAGTTAGTACTTGTGGCAAGAGAATCGCCCCTTAGTCCGGTTCATCTCAGGAATCTTCATGAGCTGAGTTCCATGGGAGTCCGCGTTGTACCGCCAATGATCAGTTTTTATCAAAAATATACGACGATTGAAGCGTGGACGGATAATTTTGCGGAACGGTTGTTGGAAATATTGGGATTACATAATACAATGCAATCCTGGAGCGGAATGTAGAGAGAGACGCATCAGGATAGGTGGTGTAAATTGATAAATTTGATTGAAAAACAGATTGTACTGTTAGACAGGATCGTACAGGTATCCGTCTGCAGGACGGAATGTGGGATACAGGTGCTGATCGCAGGCGGGGACAGGTCACATATAGGCGCTGTGAGCATCGTAGATGAAAAATCTAATTTGATCTCGCATGTTTTTGAAGGACATAAGGATCATGTGATCAGTGACAGGTGGGCAGTTAAGTTGTATGAACGTTTTTTAGTTCCGGTGGTGGTATCTGCTGGGATTCACTACGATAAAATTACGCCGGATGGGATAAAGACAGTGATTGAAGAAATAGAAAAACTGTTAGAAGAGGTAATGGCGTACGAATAAAAAAGCCGGAAAAGATGAATTCATCTTTTCTGCTTTTTTTTTGTGGGCATAGAAAATTTACCGGGCGTATATGTCAGGATTTGAACAATTTATCGTTGCATAAATTTACAAATAACTGTGCTGTTTTTGAAAGAGGCTTGTCGCAGCGGTAGCATAATGAAAGCTGTGATGAAATAACAGGCGTGATAGGAACAGCACACCATGGAGCACCGGTTTGTTTTGGACCATTTTCCGGAAGCTGAAGATGAACGTTCATCAGCAGAGCGACACAGTTTTGGTTGGTTACCATGTCTAAAATGGAATCAATTCTGTGGCTGGTAAAAACGATATCTGGAATAAAACCTGCATTCTGGCATGCATCCATTGACATCTGGTACATCAGGGAACCTTCTTTTATAAAACAGAAACGATCATTTTTAAGTTGCTGCAGGGTAATAGACGAAGAAGACGCCAGAGGGTGGCTGAGTGGAATCAGTGCAACCAGATGATCACTCATGTAAGGGATCCTCAAAATGTAATGGTCATTGAGAAAGTTTTTTTCAAAAGTAACTTTATCTTCACGGTTAAAGATCAGCTCACATTTTTCATTTTCCAGATATGTCATTAAATTTACAGGATCATCTTCTGTGATCCGTACGGTAGTTTCGGGGTATAATTTCTGAAATTGTGCAAGAAACTGAGTGATGTGATACTGTGGCATAGAAGGAATCGTACCGATGGTGAGAAGACCATTTTCGATATTAAGCATTCTCTGGATAGCAGAAATTCCTTCAAATTCGGAACGGGTAACGGATTTTGCGTAAGGCAGAAAAATTTCTCCATAGTTTGTGAGTTCTACCCGTCTTGTGGTGCGTGTAAATAAAGCCACACCGAGGTCATTTTCCAGACTTTTGATATGTTTTGATAACGTGGACTGGTTCATATAGAGCCGTTCAGAGGCTTCCCAAAAGTTTTTTGTTTCAGCAAGAACAATAAACTCCTTTAAATTCTCAGTATTCATGCAGCCGTTCTCCTTTAAGTCTGTTTCTGACTTAATTCTATCGGAACCCGAATTGTTTGTCAACGCAGGGCAAAATATAATAGAGATATCAAAAAAATATATCTTTTGGGAGGTAAATATGGATAACAGAAAAAAAGTGCCGCTTAAAAATAAGCTGGCGTACGGTATTGGAACGGGTGGAGGAAATGTGTTCAGTCAGATCGCAGCGGCATTTCTTCTCAATTACTACACAGACACAGCACTGATAGGTGCAGGTGCCATTGCTACAATGTTTCTGGTGTGTAGGGTTTTTGATGGTATTACGGATTTGCTTATGGGTGGAATTGTGGATAAGACATCTACAAGGCTTGGTAAAGCAAGACCATGGCTCATTGCTTCAGCGCCGCTTTCATTGTTGGGAATTGTTCTTTTGATGAATGTTCCCATGGGACTTGGAGAGAATGGAAAACTTGTATACGCTTACATTACATATATTTTCATGAGCTGTATTGTATACACTATTTATGGAATTTCCAATACAGCCCTTCTGCCACTCATGACACATGATAAGGACGATTCTACAATGCTTGCAACATTTTCAGCACTGGGAAACAATATCATAGGTCTGATCGCAGGCTCACTGATTACGCCGCTTGTATTAAATCTTGGGTGGAAGACATCAAGCATCATTTTAGGTTTTGCTGCGTGTGTCCTTATTCTGATTTCAGGATTGCTCAATAAAGAAATGGTCAATGATGAGGATACAAAGAAAATGGCCGGTATTCCGATGAGCCAGCAGCTCCCGGCAACTTTAAAGAATAAATATTTCTGGTTATTATTGTTGCTCGGTGCATTTTCACTTATTATGAATGCAAATGCGATTGGAGCACAGATTTACTATTGTAATATGGTTTTGGGAAATCCGATGTTTATGTCAGTCCTCATGACAGCAGGACAGCTTCCTGGTATTTTTATTCTTTTTTTTATGCCGGCCGTTTCAAAGAAATGGAATAAAAAAACGTTCCTGCTTATGGGAGCGGTATTGATCATTGTGGGATTTGTTATTACAGGTATTGCCGGTGGAAATACAACACTTATTGTGATAGGAACTGTGATCCGCTCACTTGGTGTAGGACCAATCCTCTCAGCGGTATTTGCACTTGTCCCGGATGTGGTACAATATGGAGACTGGAAATATGGTATCCGTTCCGAGGGACTTATTTCATCTGCGCAGTCCATTGGTTCCAAAATTGGTATCGGTATTGGCAGTGCACTGACGGGCTGGATTCTTGCATCGGTAGGATATAATCCGGCGGCTGAGCCAACTGCAGCAGTGATTAATGCAGTAAAATTTGACTATACATGGATGGGGGCTATCCTCGGAGTTGTAATTTTTGTTATTGTATTATTACTTGATGTAGAAAAATATGCTGATCAGTATAATTCGTAAGGAAAGAGGTATGGATAATATGTATGATTTAAAATTTGACCCGGAGAAATATGAGATAAAAACCTGTGAACTTCAAAACCGGGGTGTTACCTACAGGGCATTTGAAAATATCGTTTATTGTGCGAAGCCGGTAAGCAGTGTGCAGAAATTAAATATTTATGTGCCGGAAGCGTATTATCAGGGAAAAACGATCAATGGATACGATTTAAAGACAGCACCGGTTTTTGCTCCGAATACAGTAGGAGGATATATGGAAGGTCCTGCAATGGAGGTTGGGATAGATCCGTTTAATCATAAACCTAATACAGCATTTGAAGCGCTGCTGCACGGATATGTAGTATTGTGTGCGGGGATCAGGGGACGTAATACCGGTATGAATTCCCAGGAATTTTTTGTGGGCGGTTCCGGAAAAGAGAATACCGGGAAAGAGGAAAAGTTGACAGGACGTGCACCTGCTATTATTGTTGATATGAAAGCTGCAATCAGATATATGAGATATAATGCGGACGTGATCCCGGGAGATGTGGAAAAGATCATTACCAATGGAACATCGGCAGGCGGTGCACTTTCCGCACTGGCTGGGGCTTCCGGTAATGCGAAGGAGTATGAGTCTTATCTAAAAGCGATCGGTGCGGCAGATGAGAGAGACGATATCTTTGCGGCAAGCTGTTATTGTCCGATCCATAATCTTGAAAATGCAGATGCTGCGTATGAATGGCTCTTTCAGAAAGAATCCGTATTTCATATGATGAAATTCGAGATGAGTCCGGAAGGTCCGAAAATGATCCCTGTTGCAGGGGCACTGGATGAGGAGCAGAGAAAATTATCCAAAGAGCTGAAAGCAGAGTTTCCTGACTATGTAAACAGCCTGCATCTTAAGGATGATAATGGGAATGAACTTACTCTTGATAAAGAAGGTGAAGGTTCCTTTAAAGATTATGTAATGAGTTTTGTTCTTGCATCAGCCACAAAAGAGAGGGCAACTCTTGATTCACAAAACAAGTTAAAAGGACTTGCTGTTCCAGGAAGTGAGATTGCAGAACAAAATTATATCACCTATACCGGAAATGAGGCAACCGGTATAGACGCGGATGCGTATGTGGCAAAGATTACTCGAATGAAGCCGACACCGGCATTTGATTCATTGTCCTTAAACAGCCCGGAGAATGAGGAATTTGGCGATGAAAATGTATTTGCAAGACATTTTACCAGATTTTCGGCAGAACATTCTAAGGTTCATGGAGAGATGGCAGACGCGGATAGGATCCGCCTGCTCAATCCCACCTGGTTTATCGGAACCTGTGATACTACAAAGAACTGGCGGATCAGACATGGTGCATTTGACAGAGATACTTCGATTGCAATCCCTGTTATATTAGCTTCCATGCTCAAAAATAAACACTATAATGTTGATTTTGCCCTGCCATGGGGGCTGCCGCACAGCGGTGATTATGATCTGGAAGAATTGTTTGCATGGATCGACGGTCTGGAAAAATAAAGGTCTGCAATTCTGTTGCCAATTGATTAGAACATCGGTATAATCATAGGCAGAGAGGACGGAATATTTATGAATTTCATCTACAAAACAGCCACCCAACAGGATATAGACATTTTAGTTACCACCAGGATCGAAGTTTTAAGAGCCGCAAACAAATTAGCCGATCAGGTGGACATGTCCGAAGTTGCGGCACAGTCGAGAGACTATTATGAAAAAGCCTTAAAAGACGGCAGCCATACCGCAATACTGGTCTATGACAAAGACCAGATCATCGGCGCGGGCGGTATCAGTTATTTCAGGGTCATGCCGACCTATCACAACCCGACCGGAAGGAAAGCTTATATTATGAATATGTATACAAATCCGGCATACCGGCGAAAAGGGATTGCATACCAGACGCTGAATTTACTGGTGGCGGATGCAAAGAACAAAGGAATTGATGCGATTTCTTTGGAGGCGACCGAGATGGGACGCCCGCTGTATGAAAAATTCGGGTTTACCGGGATGAATGATGAAATGGAACTGAAAAAATCAGTTTAAGATTTGTTTATAAAAGACACCTTTTGTATTTACATTTAGACGTTATCATGATGTAATGAGTGAAAGTAATGAGACATGCTTACAGGAATGATAAATAACAAATGTAGAACAAAAGGTGTTTTTTATGACGATAAAACAGAGGATTTTCCGGACAAATTCACTTATGGTTCTGTTTTCCCTTGTAATCCTGCTTTTGATCGGTGGAAGTATGATAAGTATTTTTAAAGACCGGTTTTTAGGGTGGTATAGTGATAATTCTAAAATATCAGAAAAGTATGTGGATGCGTATCAGAAGATAGAAAATATGGATTTTTCTGCAGGGGACTGGGAGCAGTACGCTAAGGCGGTGCAGCCATATGACTTTCATCTGATCGTCCGGGATGAAAATGGAAAAGAACTTTAAGACTGGCGGTAAGCAGTTTTTCCGTGCTGTTTCCTGCTGGATGTAGTATTTTTATCAGCTTTTCCCAAACGTTCCTCAGGCATATTTTTGCGCAGAAAATCATAAGCCTCATTGATCTCCTGTGCAGTAAAATCATAGGCTCTGGTAGAAAATGCTTCCGTGTCAGGATGTACCCGGTGCATCAGCTGTCGGTATTTCTTTTTGATATCCGTAAGAGCTGTTCCAGGGGTGATTCCCAGGATTTTGTACGCCATTGCTTTTGTCATAAATCGAGTATATCATAAAAGAGAAAAAGGTTGTGGGAAAAATTTAGACATATTAAAAACCACCTTTTGCCCCTAAATCTTCATGGAAAATCAGGAGGAACACACATGAGAATCATAATCGTAAGACATGGCGATCCAAATTACGAACTGGACACATTGACAGAAACCGGATGGAGGGAGGCAGAACTTGCAGCGGAATACCTGGCAAAACTGCGGATAAAGGCATTTTATGTATCACCATTGGGACGGGCACAGGATACCGCTGGATGCACCTTAAAAAAAATGAACCGGACGGCAGAGACACTAGACTGGCTCCGTGAGTTTGAAGCACACATTGACAGACCGGATGTGAAAAATGAAAAGTCGATCTGCTGGGACTGGCTTCCACAGGACATGGAAAAGGATCTGGATCTTTATGACAGGGAGCGCTGGAATAAGACAGACATCATGCGAAAAGGAAATGTGGAAGAAGCATACCGGTGGGTCTGCGATGGTTTGGATGCATTACTGAAAAAGCATGGTTATGAGCGGGATGATATGTATTACCGCGTGAATGAGCCAAATCATGACACGATCGTTCTGTTCTGTCATTTCGGGGTAGAGTGTGTGATGTTAAGCCATCTGTTAAATGTATCTCCAATGGTTTTGTGGCATGGGCTGTGTGCGGCGCCGAGCTCGATCACCAGTATTTATACGGAAGAGCGCAGAAAAGGGATCGCAGGTTTTCGTGTGAATGAATTTGGCAGCACGGCGCATCTGTATGTAGCAGGGGAAAAACCATCCTTTGCAGCGCGGTTTTGTGAGTGTTATGGGGACGGGGACAGACAGGATTAAAATTTTGAATAGCTATTGACAAAAACTTCCCCTTGCTTTATCATCCACTTAACATATGGAAATAGTAGGAAATAAAACGGGGTGAGGTTTTGTCTATTAAGAAAATTGCAAAGGAAGCGGGAGTTTCCACAGCGACAGTCTCGCGGGTGTTGAACAATCCCGGGTATAAATGTTCTTCGGAGGAATTGCGGGAGCGGATCTGGAAGATTGCCAGAGAACTCAATTACATGCCAAATGAGGCGGCGAGAAATTTAAAAAAGGGAATTACGGATACCAGTCAGAAAGTGTGGTATCTTGATGTGCTGATGACAAGAATGGGCAATCTTGAGACAGATCCGTTTTTCAGTGAGCTGCTGCGTGTTATTGAGAGTGAGATCCACAGGCAGGGATGCATACTGATGCATATTTTTCATCAGCCGTTGTTTTCGAATGACAGAAAATGCCGGACGGAAAATATTGATAAGGTCATTGCGCAGATGGAGCCGGATGGGGACATCCGCAGTGATGGACTGATCATCATTGGAAAATGTAATGACAATGTATTGAAAAAGTTATCGGCAAAATACCGGAGCATCGTCTCCGTCAACCGCAATTTAAAATGCCTGAATAAATATAAAAACCGCTATTACGTTCCATACATTATTTCCAGTGACGATATTGAGGAGGCACAGTATACCAAACCAATGCTCACCACAGTGCGCCTTCCAAAGGAAGAAATGGGAAAGTTTGCTCTGTATCTTCTGATCGACCGCTTGGGCGGCGGACATAAGGGAATCGTCCGGACAGAACTGGAAGGTAAACTGATGATCCGGGAGAACTGTACGTTAGTGGAGAATGCAAACCGGATGGAATATTATATCTGAGAGAAAACAGGTCACGAGCCTGTTTTTTTATGTTACCTAAAACTATATGTGTAGCGAAAAAAATTTACAATAAATTTACCAGACATTTACCATAAGGAGATTTCAGTAACAACAGGAGAAAGATAAAATAGCCATTGAACAAACAAAAGGAAAGGTAAAAAGGAGCCGGATAAAAAGGTAAGTTAAGGCTTCAAAAGGAGAAAATCTACAGTGGGATGTCGTGTGGATCGATTCCATGCAGGTAGGTGTGCTTGTATACCGCAAGATGTGTGGAGCGAGGCAGATGTAACAAAAACACAGAGAACTCTTTCTGTATGGTTTAAAACCGTCAGGAGGAGTTCTTTTTTTACTTTAAGGTATGTAAACGTTTGCAGGGAAATAATTGGAAAATTATGAATAAAAACATACATAAAAAACGAAACAAACAGTGGAAAAAAGACAGTGTATACGTTTTCGCGAGAACTGAAAAACAATACACCAAAACAGGAAAGGACAGAAGAAAAGCAGCTCTTTTTACTGGAAAAATAAGGAAAACACCATCATCCATGCAAACGATTACACAATCAGTCGTGGAATCTCATACAAAACTGGTATATAAATGCATCAAGCAAGACGTCGAAGCAGAAAACGATCACACACCAAAAGGAAGAGTCGAGCAGATGGGAACGCCGACAGAGATTTATAAAAATCCGAAGACACCGTTTGTGGCGCAGTTTATCGGAGAATCAGCAGTTATTGCGGATTATGACAGACTGAAAGGATTTCATCTGTATCCGGGATGCAGCAGGGCAATCATACGGCCGGAATTTGTAAAGGCGGTCAGATATGGAACAGAAAAGAGATACCAGAGCCTGTATGCGGAAGGTATCGTGGAACAGAAAAGTAGAGGTCATTGTATACCGTCTGTATGCGGTGGATGAGAAAGAAGCGCATCTGATACAGAATGAAGGATTCCAGGAAAATGAGATGTTTTATATATAGGAAAAAATTCTGTCCGGAGTGGCGGGCATTGTAAAGATGACGCAGGTTGTAGTTTTTGTTGGAAAACAGGGAGGATGAAAGATGAAGAAAGAAAAAAGAGTCATACAGGTAATTATAAAAAGTGGTCTGATCACATGGGTTCTGCTGCTTTTGATCTGGCAGACCGGTTCGTTATTTTACAGCGATGATTTTCTTCCGGGACCGGTTACCACATTTGCGGGAGCGGGAAAACTGGTGGCAAGCGGAGAGCTTTTCCGGGATATTTTAATCAGTATGCAGCGCGTGTTAAAAGGCTGGCTGCTCGGAGGAAATCGGCTATCTGATCTACACATCAAGACTTTATTATAAGACAGACTGGATCTTTATCGGTATTTTTACACTCGGTATCATTGGTTTTTTAGCAGACAGGATTTTGCAGTTTGTGGGAAGAAAAGCATTGAAACGGTTTGGTGTGAGATAAAACCTTGACGTTTCCCGCAAATTGCGCTATAGTACTCTCTACTTTGCAAAAAACAGTGTAGAAATGGAGAGTACTATGACATTTTATCAGGAACTTCAGCTCAGTTCGACAGGTTCAAAACAGCTCATCAAAAATACAACAGACAAAAAAGAAAAGAGACGTCATATCTTAATCTATAACTTTAAGGTCTATCTGGTGATGGTATTCTGTGTGGCGGTTGTGACCTTATACAGTAAACTGACCGGATCGGAAAACAGTGTGGTCGGAGTGACCGTTCTTTTGGCAGTGCTGGTGCTGCGCCAGGCAGATTTTGGGATCAAAACCACGCATGGACTGCTATCAATCGCCGGTATTTTTGGAATACTGATCGCGGGACCAAGGCTTAGCAATATGCTTTCGCCCATCCCGGCATTCTTTGTAAACGTATTCTGTATCATGCTTCTGATGATCTTAGGATGTCACAATGTGATCATGTACAACCATTCTACGTTTGTACTCGGTTATCTGCTGTTACAGGGATATGACGTGAGCGGACATGCGTATCTGCTGCGCGTGGAGGGACTGCTTGCCGGAATGGTGATCTGTATGGCGATTTTCTATAAGAATCAGAAAAACAGACCATACCGGAGAACTTTTTTGGATCTGTTCCGGGAATTTGATCTTTCCTCTGCCAGAAACCGCTGGTATGTAAAACTGACTTTCATTGTTTCCTCTGCGATGCTTGTGATGTCTCTTCTGGGACTTCCAAGAGCGATGTGGGCGGGGATAGCCTGTATGTCAGTCTGCCTGCCGTTTACCGGTGATTGCATGGGAAGGGCAGAAAAAAGAGGTCTTTTTAATATCGTGGGAAGCCTTGTTTTTGTGGCATTATATCTGATCCTTCCGGAATCCATGTATCCGTATATCGGCATGATTGGAGGAATCGGAGTTGGTTATTCTGCCGGCTATGCATGGCAGACGGCGTTCAATACGTTTGGGGCGTTGTCGATTGCGGCAGGATTGTTTGGACTGCAGAATGCAGTGATTCTGCGTATCGGGGCAAACATTTTTGGAAGTGTGTATACTGTGATCTGCAATAAAAGTCTGGACCGGCTGGCACAGGTGGTGGAACAGCGGAAAAAAGTAACTGCATAGAGGGCACTCACAAAAATAAAAATCAAAGAATGAATCAAAGAAAATCCCCGTATACTGGAACAAGGGCATCCGTATACGGGGATTTTAGTGTGCTATGCAAAAAATCAGTCAGCTTGCTGCCACGGGGCAGATTCTGCTTCTTCTGGGAACACATCTGTATTTTACATTTCGTCTGCGGTTTATCCAGCGTAAGATCCCATGTGGGATCAGGCTTAGTTTTTCCGGGAAAAATAATACTTCCTACTCGGCACTTGCGACAGCGTTGGCGGCGACGATCGGGACGGGAAATATTATCGGTATCTCCACGGCGATCGCAGTCGGTGGGGCAGGTGCGGTGTTCTGGTGCTGGATCACCGGTGTGCTTGGAATTGCAACCTGTTATGGAGAATGTTTTTTGTCCATGAAATACCGCAAAACGGAAAAAGACGGAAAGAGGATCGGCGGTCCGATGTATGTGTTGGAGAGAGGCATGCAGCAGAAAGGACTTGCGGTCTTATTTTCTGTGTTTACGATATTAGCGTCGCTTGGGATCGGCAGCAGTGTGCAGGCACATTCGATCAGTGCGGCAATCACGGAACAGATACCGGTATCGCCGCATATCATCGGCATGGCAGCGGGGGTGCTTGCGGGGAAGGTGATCATCGGTGGCAGCCGGCAGATTGGAAAAGTATGTACCTGGCTGGTTCCTGTGATGAGTGCATTTTATTTAGGCGGATGTATTTTTATCCTGATGAAAAATTATACGGTGATCCCGGAGGCAGTAAAAATGATCGTGACCTCTGCGTTTGTGCCGGAGGCTGCCGCAGGGGGTGTGGTTGGGACAACGGTGATGGCGGGGTTAAGAACCGGGATTTCCAGAGGGCTTTTTACAAATGAGGCGGGACTTGGTTCAATTCCCATGGCAGCGGCGACGGCGCAGCATGTCTCACCGCGGGATCAGGCACTTGTCTCCATGACAGGACCTTTTTGGGATACGGTCGTCATGTGTGCAATCACAGGAATTGCTTCGGTTTCAAGTATGATTGCCCATCCGGGCAATTATGCGGGGGTGCCGGGGGAGCGGATGTGTTTTGCCGTATTCCGGGAACTGCCGGTGTGGGGCGATGAGATGCTGTCGGTTTCATTGGTCTTGTTTGCGTTTGCGACGATCATCGGATGGAATGTCTATGGCGAGTGCGCCGTGCGGTATCTGTTTGGGGAAAAGGGTGTCCGCATTTACCAGGTCGTTTATATGATGTGCGTTTATTTCGGCGCCGTGATTACTCTCGATGTGGTGTGGGGCATTTCGGATTTGTTTAATTTTCTGATGGCAGTGCCAAATCTGATCTGTCTTTTGGGACTGCGCCGGGAAATTGAAATAAAAGAGTTACTGTTCACAGGCAGGCATTTTCTGAACTGAAAATGCCGTATGATACAGTGG
>OGOA01001045.1_pt1 | contig 15354 bp, 14 predicted proteins | sample 1573621 | NCBI WGS metagenome assembly OGOA01 (sample SAMEA2581917, study PRJEB24529) | metagenome | biome: Human gut stool | place: China | collected 2011
GGCAAAATCCTGTTACAGTGCGCGGGCATGGAGTGCCCGTGTACTGTAACGCCTAATTAACTGAAAGGACCGGTAAACAAAACATATGAAGATCATCATTGTCGGCTGCGGAAAGGTCGGCGTGAGCCTTGCAGAGCGCTTAAGCGCCGAGGGCCACGATCTCGTTATGGTCGATATGAATCCGCAGAAAGTGGAACATCTTTCCAACCAGTTTGACGCCCTGGGAATCGTTGGAAACGGCGCCAGCTTCAATATCCAGCAGGAAGCCGGAGTGGAAAATGCGGACCTCTTTATCGCTGTCACCGGCGAGGACGAATTAAACCTCCTCTGCTGCCTGATGGCGAAGAAGACCGGACACTGTGACACCATCGCCCGCGTAAGAAACCCGCTCTATAATAAGGAGATCCGCTTCATTCAGGAAAAGCTCGGACTCTCCATGATCATCAACCCGGAGCTGACGGCGGCCAGAGAGATCTTAAAGCTCTTAAAATTCCCGTCCGCCATCAAGATCGACACCTTCGCAAAGGGACGTGTCGAGCTTCTCCGCTTCCGCTTAAAGCCGGAGATCGGGTTCGGCGGAAAAACTGTCATGGATATCATGCGGCAGTTAAAATGCGATGTCCTGATCTGTGCCGTTGAGCGCGGATCCGAGGTCGTGATCCCGAACGGAAGCTTTGTCCTTCAGGATACGGATATCCTCTCTATCGTGGGATCTCTGGAAAATACGGCTCAGTTTTTTGAAAAGATCGGTCTCCGCTCAAAATCCGTAAAAAATTCCCTGATCATCGGCGGCGGCACCATCGCCCACTATCTGGCCCAGGACCTCTTAAAGATCGGGTTCCGCGTCCGGATCATCGAGCAGCGGAAAGAGCGCTGCGATTACTTAAGCGAGGTGATTCCCGGTGCTGATATCATAAACGGGGACGGAAGTGATCGGGATCTTCTTCTGGAAGAAGGCCTGACCTACGCTGATTCCCTTGTGGCCCTCCCCGGACTTGACGAGGAGAATATCTTCCTCACCCTCTACGGAAAGCTCCACTCCAACGCAAAGCTCATCGCAAAGGTCAACAAGATCGCCTTCGATGACGTGATCGACAGCTTCGGTATCGACAGCATCATCTACCCGAAGTACCTGACGGCAGATTATATCCTACAGTACGTCCGTGCCCGCCAGAACACCATCGGCTGCAACGTGGAAACGCTGTATAAGATCCTGGATGGCCGTGCCGAAGCACTGGAATTCTCCATCAAGGAGGATTCCGCTGTCACGAATGTGCCGCTTATGGACTTAAACTTAAAGGACAACCTTCTGATCTGCTGCATCAACCGCAACGGTCAGATCCTCACCCCCCGTGGTCAGAATATAATCAAGGTCGGGGATACCGTGATTCTCGTGACCACAAACCGCGGTCTCGGTGATATCCGGGATATCTTAAAATCATAAAGGAGCGATTCCATGAATTATTCGATGATCTTTTATATTATCGGCTGGATTCTGGACGTGGAGGCGGCGCTTCTTGTGCCATCCCTGGCAGTCTCCCTGATTTACCATGAAAGCTGCGCACTGGCATTCTTCATCACGATCGTCCTCTGCCTGATCCCAGGTGTGATCCTTGTCCGCAAGCAGCCGAAAAACAAGGTATTCTACGCAAGGGAAGGTTCCGTGACGGTTGCCTTAAGCTGGATCGTCATGAGTATCATGGGTTCCATCCCGTTCCTCTTAAGCGGATCCATCACAAATCCGGTGGATGCCCTGTTTGAGACTGTGTCTGGATTTACGACGACCGGTGCCAGTATTCTTCCCGCCGTGGAACCGCTTCAGCACGGCATCCTGTTCTGGAGGAGCTTTACACACTGGATCGGTGGTATGGGAGTTCTCGTGTTCCTTCTCTGCCTGCTTCCGCTTACCGGAAGCGGCTATCATATGAACCTCATGAAGGCAGAGAGCCCGGGCCCCTCTGTCACAAAGCTGGTCCCGAAGGTGCAGTCCACCGCAAAGATCCTCTATGGGCTCTATCTCTTCCTCACGGTTCTGGAGTTTATTCTCCTGCTTGTGGGACGGATGCCGGTGTTTGATTCCCTGTGTACCGTTTTCGGTACCGCGGGAACCGGAGGCTTCGGCATCAAGAACGACAGCTTCGGAAGCTATTCCACCTACCTTCAGGGCGTAGTTACCGTGTTTATGATCCTCTTTGGCATCAACTTTAACGTGTACTTCCTCTTCTATATGAAAAAGCCGAAGGAAGCACTGCGCTGCGAGGAGGCGCGATGGTACCTCGGGATCATTGCCACGTCGATCCTCGTCATCACGTTTTTTGTCCGGGATTTCTTCGACAGCCTGTTCCTCGCGTTCCACCATGTCGCGTTTCAGGTTGCTTCCATCATCACGACCACCGGCTTCGCCACCGTGGATTTTAACCTCTGGCCAACGATCCCGAAAACGATCCTGGTGCTCTTAATGTTTATCGGTGCCTGCGCGGGAAGTACTGGCGGCGGCATTAAGGTGTCCCGTGTCGTGCTGTTATTCCGGTCCCTGACAAAGGAGCTCTCCCAGAGTCTCCATCCGAATCAGATCCGCAAGATCCATTTTGAGGGACGCGCGGTGGATCATGTGGTCCTCCGCTCCGTAAATGTCTTCATGGCGGCATACATCCTGATCTTCGCTATTTCCGTGCTGCTCATCGGCATCGACAACTTCGATCTTGTGACAAACTTTACCGCCGTCGCGGCGACCTTAAACAACATCGGACCGGGATTGGAACTTGTAGGCCCGGCCCAGAACTTCGGGCTCTTCTCCAACTTCTCCAAGCTGGTTCTGACCTTTGATATGCTTGCCGGACGTCTGGAGCTCTTCCCGCTGCTGCTGCTTTTCTATCGGGGTACCTGGAAGAGATTCTAATTAAGCAAACATTCCCGATAATAGATGTAATTTTGACAATTTGACTGATCCGTGTTGAAAAATCTGATTGTCGGAAATAAAAAGTGGATATCCCAGAGTCACATCATGGACTCTGGATATCCACTTTTCTTTTTATTCTTCTGACCTTTTTCCACCTGACAGAGGACAAGGGGGCGTCGCCCTTCCATATAATATTATCTTAGCCGGGAAGACTCTCACCTCTTTCAGGTAGTGAGTAACAACAAACTCGTCTCAGTGGGAATCAGGTCCGACTGAGATAAACGCTCCGCGATAATGCACAGTCGTCCATATTGTATCACCCAAGTGCCACATCCAGCATCATCATCAATGCAAACCCGACCGCAAACCCGATGGTTCCGATATTCGAGTGCTCTCCCTCCGCGGTCTCCGGGATCAGCTCCTCCACGACCACATACATCATGGCCCCTGCAGCGAAGGCGAGAAGATACGGCAGGACCGGAGCGAGGATCCTGTACATCAAAACGGTGAGAATTGCTGCCACTGGCTCTACAACGCCTGAAAGTGTTCCATATAGAAATGCACGGTTGCTGCTCATCCCCTCACCCTTGAGCGGCAGGGAAATGATCGCCCCCTCCGGGAAGTTCTGGATCGCGATCCCGACGGACAGGGCAAACGCACCGGCTAACGTGATCCCGCTGTTTGCCGTAAGAAGTCCCGCGAACATGACACCGACCGCCATTCCTTCCGGAATATTATGAAGGGTCACCGCAAGGACAAGCATCGTATTTTTTTTTAACGTACAGGACGGACCTTCCGGTTCGTCGCACCCGATGTGAAGATGAGGCACATGCCCGTCAAGGAACAGCAGGAACAGGATGCCGCAGAAGAATCCGGTCACCGCAGGCAGAAACGCCAGACGTCCCAGATCCGCAGAAAGATTCATGGACGGGATCAGAAGTGACCACACGGATGCCGCCACCATGACACCGGATGCAAAGCCCAGAAGACCTTTTTCCACATTCTGACGGATCCCCTTCTTCATAAAATATACGCACGCAGCTCCAAGTGTCGTCCCCGCAAACGGGATCATGATCCCAAGAATAATATTTCCGATATTTTCCATCGTTTTTGTCTCCTTTGATCCGCGAAGGCCGTCCAGACTCCGGCGCGGCTCTCGCAATCTTCCTTCTATAAGCTATGCGGTTTCCAACTGAAAAGATCCAGGCCACGAAGCGACGTCCGCCTCTGACCTGGATCTTTTATAGAGTTTCTATGGAATAATGAAGTGATACTGCCAAAATTAAGCTGCTACAGAGCGGCGGGATGCCTTCTTCTGGTTCTTATATGGATCCGGACGGAACAGCATATAGAGGAATCCGAGAAGAACAACAACGGCTGCTGCTGTGCCGATTCCGAAGGAACCGCCTTCCATAAGAAGACCGAACTGGTAGAACATCAGCGCTACGCAGTAAGCGAATACGTTCTGGAAGATAATCGCGAACCAGAACCACTTTCTGGACTGCATCTGCTGGGCCATTGTGGAAATCGCCGCCAGACACGGGGAGTTTAACAGGTTGAATACAAGGAAGGAGAAGGCTGCTGCCATTGTCGGGAACCAGTCTCTGATCGCGGCTGCGACAACGTCTGTCTCCTCGGAGAGATCCTCGCTGACATTAGCAAGGACACCCATTGTGGAAACGATACCCTCTTTTGCGGAGAATCCGGAGATCGCCGCTGCAACGCACTGCCATTTGCCCCATCCAAGAGGAGTGAAGATCCATGCAAGAGCGCTTCCGAGGATCGCCATGAGGCAGTTCTCTGTGTCTTCTACCATACCGAAGGAACCATTCTCGAAACCGAAGGTGGAGAGGATCCACATGATCACGCAGGCAAGGAAAAGGATCGTTCCGGCTTTCTTAATGAAGCCCCACAGACGCTCCCAGGTGTGCATGAGAACGGTCTTAGCAGACGGGATGTGGTATGCCGGTAACTCCATAACGAACGGAGCTGCCTCGCCGGAGAACGGCTTTGTCTTCTTTAACATGATCGCTGCGACAAGGACGCAGACGATACCTAACGCGTACATTAAGAATGCTGTATTTCCCGCATCGGAGTAATCTCCGGAGGTCCAGCCGACCATGATGCCGCCTAAAAGAGCGATAACCGGAAGCTTCGCACCGCACGGAATAAATGTGGCTGTCATAATGGTAAGACGTCTGTCGTTATCATTTTCGATGGTCTTGGAAGCCATGATTCCAGGGATACCGCAGCCGGATGCGATAAGGAGCGGAATGAAGCTCTTACCGGAAAGTCCGAAGTGACGGAACACACGGTCCATGACGAATGCGATACGTACCATGTATCCGCAGTCCTCAAGGATGGAAAGCATTAAGAATAAGAGTGCCATCTGCGGCAGGAATCCGAATACGGCGAAGAGTCCGCCGAGGATGCCGTCTACAACAAGACTCTGGATGAAGTCGCTTGCACCTGCTGCCGCGAGAGCCGCGCCTGCCCATTCCTGAATGCCGCCGCCGAATGTATCATTGGCCCAGTCTGTACCCATGGTACCAAGTGTGCTTACGCAGATGTAGTAAACGAACCACATTACTGCCGCGAAGATCGGGATACCTAAGATACGGTTTGTAACGATCTTATCGATCTTATCGGAGGTGGAGAGCTTTTTGCCGGATTTCTTAACGGCCTTGTCGATCACGCTTCCGATGTATGTATAACGCTCGTCTGTGATGATGCTCTCTGTATCATCATCCATCTCTTTCTCAAGACGTGTCACCTCTGTGTTGACCGCTGCCATAGCGGATGCCGGAAGATGTAACTGCTCGATGACCTTGCTGTCCTTCTCAAGAAGCTTGATCGCGAACCATCTCTTCTGGTCTGCGTCCACAGCCTCACCGACGGCTTCCTCAACCTTTGCAATCGCGTTCTCAACGCTTCCGGAGAAGATGCCGGCCGGGTTCTTCCACTCGTTCTTCTTCGCTGCCTCGATCGCCTTCTCGACAACCTCCTTAAGACCTGTGCCCTTTAATGCGGAGGTTTCAACGACTTCACAGCCGAAAATCTCGGAAAGCTTCTTCACATCGATCTTATCCCCGCTCTTTGCAAGCAGATCAGCCATGTTTAACGCGATTACAACCGGAATACCGATCTCGAGGATCTGAGTCGTCAAATATAAGTTTCTCTCAATGTTTGTTGCGTCTACCAGATTGATGATCGCCTGCGGTTTCTCGTGAACGAGGTAATCACGGCTTACGACTTCCTCCAGTGTGTACGGGGAAAGGGAGTAAACACCCGGAAGGTCTGTGATGATGATCTCTTCACCGCTCTTGGCAGATTTTAATTTACCTTCTTTTTTCTCTACAGTTACACCCGGCCAGTTTCCGACGTATTGGTTCGCGCCTGTGAGGGCATTGAACATGGTCGTCTTACCACAGTTCGGGTTGCCGGCTAATGCGATTTTAATAGCCATTTTTCATCCTCCTATTTTCCTGCACTTGTGTTGTCACTGTCCACATTCTGGGCGGACAGCAACTGGGTTTTGCCAATGCTTTGCATACACATCAGGCAAAACATTTATCCGTCATCAGACTGTAACGACTTCGACACTTTCCGCATCGTCTCTTCTCAACGACAGTTCATATCCACGGACCGTGATCTCGACCGGATCACCGAGCGGTGCCACTTTACGAACGTAGATCTCGCTGTTTTTGGTAATGCCCATATCCATGATTCTGCGGCGGAATGCGCCCTCTCCGTTGATCTTTACAACTTTAACCGTTGTATGTACCGGAACTTCACGTAATGTCATGTCTTCTCCTTTCTATCCTTGTGGATCGCTCCTGCGGTCCGGATCCATTCCCCTGTCTTTTGTAAAATTTTCCCAAAAGCTTTCGATTAACCGCTGCTAATTAGTGCATGCTAACCATTGGGGAAAAAGCAAAGTGGGAAAACTCCCACCTGAACTTTCATCATCCATAACTGCCTCATTCTTCCCAGTCTGCACTTCCCTGAGGGATAATGCAAACTGCTGAACAGTTACTGTCTTTTTTCACAGCTACTGCACCATAACGTGCTTTGCCATCTCCTTGTTGATCGCGACTCTGGAATCCTTGATGTTTACGATCAGGTTTCCGTTGAGTTCAGAGATCACTGTCACTGCCGCTCCGTCCACGAAGCCAAGATTCGCGAGGAATCTCTTTGTATCCTCCGCTCCGCCGACACGCTGGATCATACCGGTCTCACCGGCACGTAAAAATGTCATTGGCATCATGTTTCCTCCTCTTTACACGCCCATCCACTCAGATCTTGTGTGCTTTCGGAGCTGTATCGTAATGGACACTGCCGCATCCGCTGCACCCGCTGCACCCGGAGCAGGAACCGCAGCAACCTCCGCAGGAACCGCTCTTCTTCTGTTTCCGGATGCTCTTTATCACACCGATCACGGCCATGGCAACCAGCAACAAAACAATTACATCTGTAAGCATTTCCATCACCTCTCACCAAACCATTTATGGGAATAATTGTATTGATAACGAATATCAATTTCAAATGAATTATATGACTTCATACCCAACTTGTCAACTGGTATTTAATAATTTTTTAAGATTTTACCGGATGGTTTTACTTGCTTTCCAAAGACTTTCCATTTAAAATGATAGTATATCTGCGTCAATATTTCTGTCTTGTCTGGATTTACTTTTATATTGTTAAAATTTGCCGACAATAGGAATATATAGGTCCAGATGATTTTATTTTTTGACCTTTTGTGACTCTTTCAGAAGCCAGTACCTTTCCGGTATTTCACCGTTCTCGTTCTGGCAGATTCGGAAAACGCCACAGCAATATTAATATCAGGAGGTTTCTAACATGAATAACATAAGAAAGCTTACAGATTCCCTTTTCTGGGTCGGCATCAATGACCGCCGCATCGCTCTCTTTGAAAATGTTTATCCGGTTCCTACAGGAATGTCCTATAACTCTTACGTTCTTCTTGACGAGAAGACAGCACTCTTCGATACCGTGGACGCGTCCTTCACCCATGATTTTCTCGAAAATGTGACCGCTGCCTTAAAGGGCCGCACTCTGGACTATCTGATCGTAAACCACATGGAGCCGGACCACTGTGCGTCCATCGCCGATGTGATCGCCGTTTACCCGGAGGCAAAGATCGTATGCACCGCAAAGGCTGTGGGAATGATGAAACAGTTCTTTGATTTTGATGTGGACAGCCGCGCGATTCTGGTAAAAGAGGGAGATACCATCTCTCTCGGCTCCCACGAGCTTACCTTCGTGATGGCCCCGATGGTGCACTGGCCGGAGGTCATGGTTACCTATGAAAAGACAGAAAAGATCCTGTTCTCCGCTGATGCCTTCGGTTCCTTCGGCGCTGTCGACGGAAATATCTTTGCTGACGAGATCGACGATAAGGTTGCCTGGCTCTCTGAGGCGAGACGTTATTATACAAATATCGTTGGAAAATTCGGCATGTCCGTACAGGGTCTCTTAAAGAAGGCTGCCGGGCTCGAAATCCGGATGATCTGCCCGCTCCACAGCGTGATCTGGAGAGAAGATCTCCCATGGCTCATCGATAAATACCTCAAATGGAGCTCCTATACGCCGGAAGAGAAATCTGTAACGATCGCCTACGGATCTGTTTACGGTCATACGGAAAAAGCTGCCGATATCCTTGCCGGAAAGCTTGCCGACCGCGGCATCCGCCATATTTCCGTCTTTGACGTTTCCAAGACCCATCCGTCCTACATCATTGCAGACGCGTTCCGTACCTCCGCGATTGTCTTTGCATCCATCACCTACAATGGCGGTATCTTCTGCAATATGGACACACTGCTCCACCAGCTTGCAGCCCACGGTCTTACAAACCGTACCGCGGCCCTGATCCAGAACGGAACCTGGGCGGCAACCACCTCAAAACAGATGGGGGAAATCCTCGGTACAATGAAAAATATCCATGTTCTCGAGTCAGATGTGACCATTAAATCTGCCCTGAAAGACAATCAGGAGGCTGAGCTTGACGCACTTGCAGACGCAATTGCCGCATCATTACAGTAAGTGGAGGAAATGCCAATGAAATATGCAATCGTTTATTCCAGTAAGACCGGAAATACCGCAGCACTTGCAGATCGTCTCCATGATATCCTTCCGCATGAGCACTGTGTTTATTTCGGTGATACGTCCCATTACTCCCCGGATCTTGGCGCGGACCTTATCTTCGCCGGCTTCTGGCCCGATAAATGAAGCTGCGATGACAGGACGCGTGTTTTCTTAAAGAACCTTCAGAATACAAAGATCGCTCTTTTCGGCACAGCCGGATATGCAGCTCCTGATTACATCCACTCGATCTTAAAACAGGCAGAGGCAAATATTCCCGTAAACAACACCGTTCTTACAGGCTTCGTCTGCCAGGGGAAAATGCAGCCGGCAGTCGCAGATAAATTTGCCGCAATGCTCGAAAAGGACCCTGAGGACGCAAAGGGAAAGCTTCTTCGCGACACGTACAATGAAGGTCTCTCCCATCCGAACGAAGAGGACTTCGCAAACTTTAAAAAGTGGGCTGAAGGCTTTATCCACTAATTGATCGTCATATAAAACGCACTGCATGGATTCCGTATGGCGGTTAAATTCAAGTCGAAACGTCCGTGAGACTTTACGCATGATTCTGGTCAGCGAAGCTGACATATTCTTACCAGAATCATGAAATGCCGGATGATCGGGAAAACCGATCATCCGGCATTTTTTCATGCTCAAACTTTGCTCCAATCAGTCTTTCACTCTCGGCAGCATTCTTCCACCGTATCCGATTGCAAAGATCTCACCATTCTCATTTTCAAAAAATCTCACGTAGCCATCCTTATCCGGATTGCGCACAATCCCTAAAAATTCCTGCACCGGCACAAATCGAAGAAGCGTCTCTCCCTCTTTGGCTGCCAGATTTCCATCTTTCTCAAAGATCGTGATATTGTTATCTTCATCTGAACGGAAGGTGCCGCACATTGCCTTTCTCTTTTCCGCATCCCACTCCGTCTCCTGATAAACGGATCGGTCCTCGATCGGATTTCTTCCATGATACATCCGCATTGCTGCATCCGCGATCGTGCTAACCGGCACGCCCGATGTGTTGCACAGTACCATAACGCCCACTCCGGCATCATACGACCAGGATAAATTCGATGAAACTCCCGGCAGGCTTCCGCCATGCTCCATAACCGTCAGGTCATCCAGCTTCTTCTGCGAAAGGCCAAAACAATAATGACTCTCCGGGCGATAATCGATTCTTGGGCGGCACATCGTCCGGACACCCTCCTGAGAGAGGATCCTTGTTCCGTCAATTCCCTTTCCGTAATTCAGATACATGCAGATGTATTTTTTCATGTCTGCAAGCGTAGATTTCAGGGAACCGGCTCCGCCAAGGGAAAATGCATTGTCATGGTAATCTCTGCCGGAGGTCATGACACCTTTTTGCATTTTGTAGAGAACTGCCGCATTCGCATCCGCTGCCGGTCTTACATACTCTCCGCTGCTCCGCTCCATATGAAGAGGCTCAAGAATATGTTTTTTCACATATTCCGCAAAGCTGTTCTCCCCGCCGACACGACGCACGATCTCTGACAAAAGTCCAAAGCCATCATTGCAATAGCTCATGTAGTTTCCCGGATCTCCGATCAGACCGCCGTTTTCCTTTGTCTGGGCATCCAGCAGCTCAGCGACTGCCTTTGTTCCTTCCAATGCGATCTTCTCACAGAACGCAAAATCCCCTGTCTCATTCTCATCCAGTCCTGCCTTCTGCGCGATCTCATTGATGATCGTGCGGTGCATCGGATAAAAGCCCGCTGTGTGACATAAAAAGTGCCATACCTTTATCGGTTTCTGATTACGGTTTGTAAATTCCGGAATATATTTGCTCACCGGATCATCCAGATCTACTTTTCCGGCTTCGACTAACTGCATGATCGATAAAGCCACAAAAGATTTCGTGACGGACGCTAATCCGAAGATCGTATCCTCATCGATCGGCAGTTTTTTCTCCTGATCCCGGTATCCAAAAAACTTTTCATACTGTGTCTTTCCATTTCGGTCAACGATCGCAACCGCGATTCCCACTGCGTTGGAACGTTCCTGTATCCTGGATACAAGTTCCTCAAAAAGAAATCTTGACGCATTTGTGATTTTGTTCATAGGTACTCCTCTCCTTTACGCTGCGCGCACCTGATGATCTGACTCTCACACAGGCGCGCTGTCTTCATATTCATTATATCGATTCCGATCGTTTTCTTCAAGTTCTTCCCTGTCCCGATCAATTTCGCTCAGGACTTTACTCTTTCTATCTCCTTTAAAGTCTGATCGTGCCTACGCCGTCTTTAATTTCCATCTCAGTTCCGTAAGGTTTTGAAAGCTCTGCCAGGTATGCCAGTACCTTCTCATCACCGGTCAACACCGGAACTCCTTTTTGGGGCCTTTTTTCCGTCATTCCAAGAGAAATCGGATACAGTTTGATTTCTGTTAAATGTCCATCTTCCATGGTCCAGCCTGCCATCACGGATGACCAGATCTCCGGGAGCACTCCGTATCCGGCCGTGCCGTTTTTACTACGGGCATCCATATAAGCACCTACCTTGGTATCCAGCGGCATTTTTTTATTTATGTATGCATCGTAAGGCTGCTTTTCCACAGTTTCTGTCTCAAAAAGGAAATTTCCCAGACTGTAGAAGATAGGCGCTCCGTGATAGATCTCAATTCCACGAAGTTCATGCGGCCCGTGTCCGATTACCGCATCAGCTCCTGCATCCACACATCTTCTTGAAAATGTCTCAAGGAACATGGATGGAACCGTTGTGTCTTCCCCATCCGTCTCATGCCCATGAAAGCTTACAAGAACGATATCTGCCTGTTTTTTTGCCTCAATGATCTCCTTCTCAACACGTTCCATATCAGCCGGGAATGGAACGCTCTCGATCCAGTCTTTTTCATCCAGCACAAATTTGTATGTGCCAAACGGCAGGGTTCCGGAAGCCGGCGGATTCTTATAACCATTTTTAACGGACCGCTCCATTGTTGCGTTGATCTTTGTAAGCGCCGCCAGTTCTTCTGCTTTCTTATAATTCTCTTCCGTGACATGGTAAATCGTTTCATATCGCAGCGGATTTAATCCCGGTCTTCCGACCAATTCCGCGCTCTGTCCACCAGCCATTCCTGACTCATGGAAGCTTGAAGAGACCGCAATCATTGCGACACGTCCGTTTTTCGTCTCCAGATAGCATGGTTTTGATGCCTCGGAAAGATTTTTTCCTGTTCCGGCAAAGATCATGTCTCTCTCTTCGAGATTCCGGATCGTCGCAAGAACGCCTCCATGACTGTAGTCACAGGAATGATTATTTGCCGTATTAAACAGATTAAAACCAAACGATCTCATATCATCAAGGGTTCTTGGATCTGCCATTGCCCAGGTTCCTCCGGAAAATGCTGCCGGATATCCTTCCTCATTGTGGAATGTCATCTCCAGATTCGAAAATTTCACATCATACTGACTGATCACGTCTCTGACCTGCTCAAATCCTTCATAACCGCCTTCCGGAAATCTTCTTGTGATAAACGCATCTCCTGTAGCGATCAGTGTCATTTTCTTCATAATCTATTTTCCCTCCACAACAGAATTAGTCTCCCCGTCGATTCCTGCTGCCATCATCAATACCATAAATGCCTGCTGAACTGCCTTATATGAGTCGGTGATCGGAAACTTTTCATGAACACTATGATTTATTATATTTCATCTATTTTCATCCGGTGCAAACGCGCGTCCAAGACAGATCGATGGAATTCCTTTCGAAACCGCTACGTTCGCATTTGTGCAGCCGCCTTTATGGAATACCGGTTCAATATCCAGAGACTTCAAACCTAGCCACGCGGATTCTACCAGTGGTGTATGGGAATCCTGAGTTCCGCCCGGAACCTGACTGATCAGGTTTTTATCCCAGGTGATCTCATCTTTTCCCCATTTTTCTGTTTCTTCCCGGCATGCTTCTTCGATCGCATCAAAGATTTTTGTGCGAAGCTTTGCAAGCTCCTCCGGTGAATTTGATCTGAAATTAAATTTGATGGTTGCCTGCGATGCGATCGCATGCACTCCAGCCGCAGTTCCACCGTGGAAATTTGAGACACAGAAGCTTGTCTTCGGATCTGATGGAACTGTAAAATCAGCGATCTTCGCAACTGCTCTGGCTGCTGCATGGATCGGCTGTGCCATCTCGCCAAACGATCCAAACGCATGACCGCCGATACCATAAAAGTTGACCTCGTAGGTTTCTCCGCTTGTCGCCTCGAAGATCAGTGCGCTCATGTCATTGTTATCAATTGTGAGTGAAATATCAATGTCGTCATTATCATTCAGGAAATCTTTCATTCCGCCGAGGCCACCCATACCTTCCTCGCGGGTAGTTGCCACAAATACAATGTCTCCGAATGTCTTGATCTCGTTCTGATTCAATGCTCTTAAAAGTCCCAACAGCATTGCCAGTGCTCTCGTATCATCACCGATTCCCGGTGCGTAGAGGAATCCGTCTCTCTCCTCTACACCATGTACCGTTCCAAATGGAAAGACTGTATCCAGATGACCCTCGATCAATACCTTCGGTCCTTTGCCGCTTCCTTTTCGAAGGCCAACAACATTTCCACCGCGGTCGATGTGAACATTTTCAAGGCCGAGCGCTTTAAATTTTTCCATCATGACCGCAGCTCGTTTTTCTTCCTCTCTCGTCGGAGCCTCTATGAGAACCAGTTCTTTCTGTTCTTCAATCGTATTCCTCTCATCTTCCTGTATAAATTTCATAGCTTCCTTTACACATGGAATACTCATTGTATATGCAAACTGTTTTTTTACCCGCTCTGATACCTGATACATGCTTCATCCTCCATTTGTGATCAACAACTACTGGTAACAAAAAATAATAGAAACACGACAAAAGCGCTCCTTTTTAAGAAGGTCTCCCGGACCTTCACCATAGATGCATATGGCTGATTCTTAAAAAGATGCGCTTTCTTTTATAAGTTAATTATATATTAATTATATTTATTGTTCAAATATTATTCATGAATGGCTTATATTCTCATTTCGAATAAATACGGTATAAATTTATCTATTCTTTTTTGATACTATTAAAATATGCTTCTGTGTATTTACAGAATTTACCCAATTCTTCTGTCATTTTCAGATCTTTCTGCAGGATCAGATACAGAGATCGTTTGAATTCGTTGTTATCGATCGGCCGGTAACAGACATTTTCAAAATCTGTCTCGCTTCTCAGGTGATCTCTCCAGGAATACCTTGGCCAGATAGTAATCCCTAACCCCTCCTGTACCATACGTCGCAAAATATCAACGGTATCACATTCAAATGCAATATCCGGAATGATCCCTTCTTTTTCGAATATTGCATCTGAAATCGTCCGGATACTTCCTCCGCCTCTCAGCATAACAAATTTTTCATTCCTGATATCCGATAACTTGACTTTTTCCAGATTTTTCAGCCACGAATCTTTATGAAATGCAAGACACAATGGCTCTTCCATCAACTTTACCGCATTACTGAACACATACTGCGGCAGTGTACTTCGAATACAGACATCCCATTGGGTTGCCTCTCTGCGATCTAATACTCGAAAAAATACATCCGGATTTTCCTCCCGAAATTCGCGAATTAATTCCGGCACAAGCTGTCCTGCGGTCAGAACATTCAAACGGATCATTTTCTTCTTCTGTCTATTACGGAATTCTAACGGAAGCCGTTCTATTTCCTCAAGCAAAGGAACCACCCTTTCCTGCAATAAATACCCATCATGGGTAAGCACACAGGATCTTCCGTTTTTCCGGAGCAGTTCTGTTTTTAATTCGCGCTCCAGTGATTGGATCGCTTTACTGATGGAAGGCTGGGATACATTCAATTCCTGCGCCGCCATCGTGATATTTTCATATTTCGCCGCATATGCAAAATATCGAAGCTGATATATTTCCATCTTTGCCGCTCCCCCGTTTGTAATGCATAATGTAGCTGTTCAGTGCCTCACAGTTACGGGCAAAAATCCCATACTTTACTAAAACAAGCACAGCAAGTGCAAAAGCCTGCTGCTCACAATACAGAATCCAGATCCTACCCCACCATCTGCACTAATATTCCTCCAATCGTCAGCATCAGCGCTCCGCAGGATCTTGTAACGATCTGCGCAAATGGCAGAAGCTCCATTCTATGCGCACTGCTCAAAACAGCCACATTGCCGGAACCACCCATATTTGTTGTACACATCCCCGCTGCGATGGCAGATTCCAGTGGGAAAAAGCCAACCAGCTTTCCAAGAACTGACGCCGTAAACGTAATGATCCCCACGATGAGTACCACCGTGATCAGATATAACGGTGTCAGAGTTTTTAAAATTGTATTCAGATCGATCAGC
>OGOA01001103.1_pt1 | contig 14751 bp, 13 predicted proteins | sample 1573621 | NCBI WGS metagenome assembly OGOA01 (sample SAMEA2581917, study PRJEB24529) | metagenome | biome: Human gut stool | place: China | collected 2011
TCTTTCGCCCTTTGAGTAAGCTGTTTCCTTAACGGCTTTACTTATGTACAGACTAAGTTTGATTACTATACAGGTAAGCTTGAAATCGTTAAGGAAACAGCTTACTCAAAGGGCGAAAGAGCAAACGTTCGTTGCTACGGCGCAGACGATGTTCGTGAAGGTGTTGCTATAATGCACCACGAGGGCGTTGACGTTTCTATCACAGGTAACTCAACTAACCCAACAAGATTCCAACACCCTGTTGCAGGTACATATAAGAAAGAATGTATCGAACAAGGTAAGAAGTATTTCTCAGTTGCATCAGGCGGCGGTACAGGTCGTACACTTCACCCTGATAATATGGCTGCAGGTCCTGCTTCATACGGTATGACAGATACAATGGGTCGTATGCACTCAGACGCTCAATTCGCAGGTTCATCTTCAGTTCCTGCTCACGTTGAAATGATGGGTCTTATCGGTATGGGTAACAACCCTATGGTTGGTGCTACTGTTGCAGTTGCTGTTTCTGTTCAGGAAGCTGCTGATAATGGTAAGTTTTAATTAATTTAATAACGTATTAAGCGTTAAAAGAACTGCCACATTAAGAAAGATTATACAATATTATAGTAATTAGTAAGCTTATGGTTGCTCTAAATATTGTGTAAATGTTACTTAATGTGGCTTTTTTTACATTTTAAAAGTCGTCAGAAGAATATTTAATATTTTATTTCAAAATAATCTAAATAAGCTTTATATCTATCCTGTGCTGTCAAACAGGTATCTTTTAAATATCCTTTTTCATTATTCCATTCTTTCAAACCACGATAATAGAACATCTTTAAATTATCTTCAATAATAAATGGAACAATATTATATTTTAGACATTCTTTGAACATAATGATTCTGCCTACACGTCCATTACCATCTTGAAATGGATGAATTCTTTCAAAACGGACATGAAAATCCAGAATATCATCTAATGTTATAATTTGTTTTTTCAAATATTCATTCAGTAATTTGGATATTTCTATTTTAACTTTTTCCGGAGGGGTTGTTTCCATATCTCCAACCATATTTTTTCTAGCCTTATATTCTCCTACATTGAACCATGAAAGTTTACTATCTGAAGTATTGGTTTTTAATATTTTATGCGTATTTTTTATAAAATCCTCATTCAGGGTATTACCTACACAATCAATCATATAATCAAAACAACGAAAATGATTGACAGTTTCCATTATATCATCAATATTTGCCGGTTCTTTGTCAAAACCAATAGTATTTGTTTCATAAATATATCTCGTCTGGTCTTCTGTTAATTGACTGCCCTCAATATGGTTAGAATTATATGCAAGCTTGATTTGTGTCTGATGATAGATACCTCCTTTTAGGTTTGCCGCTTTTTCTTCTTTTAATATATAAAACAATGAGTCTTTATCTACATTTATCTCGTTATCATATTCTAATTCTATTAGGTCTCCGGGCTGGCAATTTAGATATCTACATATTTCGATAAGAGTATTCATAGATATCTGTTCATTTTTTGATAACTTTGCTAATGTTGCAGACGATAAGTTAAGTGTATTTTTTAAAGTCGTTTTAGCGATACCTTTTTCATTAAGCATATTAAATAATTTTTTGTAAGATATTTTCATTTAAACACCTTCTTTCTATATGTAATATAATAACACATATATTTATATTTGCAAATGTTTGATAAATAAAGTTTATAAAAATAAACATAGTATGGATTATTGATTTTTGATTCAGATAACTAAAAGTTATAAGAAAAAATTCAAAAAGCGTTGCGCGATGAATGTGGCTTTGAAAGTTTTGTAATGACTGACTGGTATACATCATAAAAATTACCAGCACAGATGGGAGAAAGTGAGCCTGATTATCTGGGATTTTTTTCTATTGGTTGTATAAAAGCAGGCGATGATACACATATGCCAAGGTGTAAGCAAAATATAGATGAAATAGGTGTAGTGTTAGTTTCTTTTTTAAACTGTGTAATAATATGTTTTTTAGAAAGATTAAGCTCAACGGAAAGTTCGTCAAGATTAATATCTTTATAGTAATTATGTTCAAAATAATAAAGTATACTTTGTACAAGTGTGCTATAATTATTATTGTTGTTGTCATGTATTGCACTACAGAATGCTCTAATCATATTTTCTTTAGCCTGTAATATTTCATCCACATTTTTAGAATGAGAAGTTGCAATTGTGTTTTTTGTGATAGTTCATCAATGATATATATAGGAAGACCAGCTCTCATAGCAGAAAGTCTGACAGTTGTTCTTGTTATTACAGCAGCACTTGCTGTAAAATATGGTTCAATGAAAAGTGCAGGTTTATTTCATGAATATTGGTTTATTGTAGCAGCTATTGCAACCATAGGAATAATTATTGCTTATATTTCTATTAGACATAAAGATATTCCATTTTTTAGTGAAACTGGAGTTTAAGAAAAAGGCAATCAAAAAGTTAAAATGTCTGACCATATTACTGTAATTAAAAATAATAGACCTTTAAGAATGATGGTTGTTGCAAGAGCTACAGATCAGTTTGCTAATGCTTGTAAGACAAGTGCAATAACTCTTTTTTTATACGGAATTGTGGCAGGAAATTATAAATTGTCTGGTGGTTGGACAATGTATACAACAGTTAGAGTAATTGTAACGCAGGCATATACAAGCAGTACACCAATCAAAGATATTGAAGAATTTCTAAGATATAAAGAAGATAGTTATGAAGAGTTTGATTTGCATTTAAGGCTTATAAGAGAAAAATTATTTAAAAATTATGCCGTAAGACAAATTATAAAAAATGCTATAATATACATGTTTGGAGAGGATTATGAATTTGATTTTGATAGAAGACAGAGTGACGGAGTTGAAAATATTGTAAATATTTATTGTAGTATTATATGGGTGTTTACGTGGGACAAGGACATTGAGAGTGTTGAATATGATGAGTTGAGACGATATTTATGTAGTACAAATGCAGTGGTTATGATAGATGAAATTGAAGCTTTTTTGCATGTTTATGTACAAAGTCGTATGTTACAAAAGTTTTAAGATGGATGGAACAATAAAAATTGCTAAAGGCTTAACAAAGCTTGAGGAAGAAAAGGCTGTCTATATGAGAGATATGTATGGATTAGATAGAAATGATTTAAATACTGATAGAAAAGATTTTTTGAGACAGCTTGTAAATGATGATCAATATTATGATATACTATAAAATGATAAAAGTTCAACAAGGATAATGATTAAAATGACAAATAAAACCATTCTAATTAAAGAATGGTTTTGTAAAAAAAGGAGGATTATAAATTACTATGGCATGTTTTATAGTACCGGGAGCGGAAGCTGTTGTAACAACAGTAATAACAAAGATAGTTGAGAATAAGGAGCATAAGAAGAATAAAGAGAATGAGCAGAAGAATAATTTATTGTCATATAATAATGCAATAGATACAGAGGTGACAGAAGCAACTAATAATATTAACAGGCTTCCATTTTCTAAGAAGCTGAAATGGCTTAATAATATGTTATGGGGCGGAACAACCTTGCTTGCATTTGAACATTTATGGCATGGAGAGATTACACCGTGGTTTCCATTTTTAACGGCAGCAGGCAATCCACAGGACGCAGCACAGATGTTTCACGAGATGGCAACTACCGGGGTATGTATGGCACTGATTGTCACAATGGCATGGGCATTAATGCTGATTGTTACATCAGTAATTGAAAAAACAGGTGATAATGAAGAAGGTAATACTGATATAAATGTTTAGTGCAGGATGTACAGAATAACCATACCGGATAACCAGCCTGCTTTCGACTGTACTTTAAAAATCTTGATGCAGTCTGCTACAATTGTATTTTTGATGGTGTTGGTGTGCATTAGAAAAATATACTTTGTTATCAGTAAGGTTATCTGTGAAATTATATATTAGAACTTTAAAGAGCATCATAATATAAATTTGATAAAGAAATGTTATCTATGAAATCATGTACAAGAATATGTAATAAGCAGAATAAGGAGAATGTATTATTTTTTGCGTTATTGCATATGTATCAATATTAATGGTATAGTTTTTATTAGAATAGCATATTAAAAATTAAAATACTAAGAAAAGAGGATAGATATGACATTATTAATAGCAGTTTTTGCAGCTGTTATAACGACAATTATATGGTATACTAATGACAGACGTTCACAGTTAAGGCTTGGGACGCTTACACTTATGTATTGGGGTGCATCACTTATGTGGATGGTTGATGCAGTGACTGAATATATAGAAGCTGGAGCAGAATATTTTACACCGGAACCGGAGGCCCTGATTAATGATGCATTTTTAGGATTATCAGCAGTAGCATTTGGTCTGGTAATATGGGTAGTTATTCTTTTGATTAAGGACCCGCTTAATGTAGTAAGAAAGACAATAATAAACCAGAGATAAAGTGTGTGTTTAACTTAAATTTTTTGTAATTAATCATATGCCACATGATATCACACTTATATAATATGTAACTTGTAGTAATGCAAAATGCAGAAACTCAAGCGTTTACTTTTAATATATTAACATTATAAAAAAGTACTCAACAGCAGGTATTATAAAACCTGTCGTTGAGTACTTTTTTATTAATTATTTTGTAAATAAACAATCGTACAATTAATCTTCTGCATCTTCCTCAGTACCTGCAACAGCACCGATTACTGATACGATAACAACTGTAGCGATGATTGCAACGCTAACACCGATTATCGGTCCTAAGAAAAGTAAGAAATTCATATTAAAAATACCTCCATTCTCTAGTACATCAGCTATTATAAATAACAATTGCCAACATGCTTTTCTAAATAAATATATTATCCATTTGAATTGTAATATTTTATTATCCTGACATTCTGCTCAATTATTATAATAGCTTGTTAATATTCTGTCATTATTTTTATTATAATATTATTGAGCCTTTTTTTCAAGGTTTTTATTAGCTGTTGACAACATAAGTTTAATACGGTTAAGCTGATTAACTTCTGATGCACCCGGATCATAATCAATAGCGATTATATTAGCTTCTGGGAAAGCAGCCCTTAATTCCTTGATTACACCTTTACCAACAATGTGGTTTGGAAGACATGCAAATGGCTGACAGCATACGATATTACCGACACCATTATGTATAAGCTCAATCATCTCGCCTGTAAGAAGCCAGCCTTCACCTGTCTGGTTACCAAGAGATACGAGGTCTTTGGCGATGCCGGCAGTCTCCTTGATATTTGATGGAGGAGTAAATCTTTTGCTTTCGGCAAGAGCAGTAGTGGCACTCTTTCTGAACCATTCAAGAAGCTTGATAACTGTATTATTAATAAATGCCGATTTCTTTGATGCACCTAAGTAATCATGCTTAAAGTTAGCATTTTCAGCACAGTATAATAAAAATCCCATTAAATCAGGAACAACAGCTTCAGCGCCTTCTGACTCTAATAAATCAACAAGATAGTTATTAGCGGCAGGAAGGAATTTTACAAGGATTTCTCCGACAATACCTACACGAGGTTTATTGATATCGAGAAGTTCGATTTCGTCAAATTCCTTAACAATCTGTCGGATATTATTCTTATATTCTTTCATTGATACCTTTTTCTTAGTAAGCTGCTCAATACATATCTTCTTCCATTTTTCATGGAGAGCATTGACAGAACCGGGAACCTTTTCATAAGGACGTGTTCTGTATACAACATTCATAAATACATCGCCATATACGATAGCCTGCATAGCTTTCTTAAGCATAGAAAGGTCGTATTTAAAGCCTGAATTTGTTTCAATACCCTGTGCACTAAGTGAGATTACAGGAATATATTCAAGACCTGCCTTAGTAAGTGCACGACGAATAAATCCTATGTAGTTGGAAGCACGGCATCCACCACCGGTCTGTGTGATGATAATAGCTGTTCTTGATAAATCGTATTTACCTGATAATACAGCATCCATAATCTGACCGACTACCATAAGAGATGGATAGCAGGCATCGTTATTAACGTATTTTAAGCCGACGTTGACAGCAGACTTGTTATCATTTTCAAGGACTTCAAAATTATATCCGCAGGATGAAAGTGCCGGACCTAATAAGTCAAAATGTATTGGTGACATCTGAGGACAAAGAATTGTATAATTCTTGCGCATCTCTGGTGTGAAGTCAATTCTGTCAAATGCTGCCGATTCAATCTTTCTATGATAATTTTTAGTTTCTCTTACCTTGAGTGCGGCAATAAGTGAACGTACACGGATTCTTGCAGCACCGAGGTTATTAACTTCATCAATCTTAAGAACGGTATATATCTTACCTGCCTTGGTAAGAATATCATTAACGGCATCAGTTGTTACGGCATCAAGACCGCAGCCAAATGAATTGAGCTGTATTAAATCAAGATTATCAACTGTCTTTACATAGCTTGCAGCAGCATAAAGACGAGAGTGATACATCCACTGATCCATTACAATAAGAGGTCTGTCAATCTTTCCTAAATGCGAAACTGAATCCTCTGTAAGTACCGCAAGACCATAAGAGTTAATAAGTTCCGGAATACCATGGTTAATCTCAGGGTCAACGTGATATGGACGGCCTGCAAGTACAATTCCACGTTTGTTATTATCCTTTAAGTATTGGATAACTTCTTCGCCTTTCTTTCTTACATCTTCCCTTGACTGCATAAGTTCAGCCCATGCATCAATAACAGCAGCTTTTACATCAGAAGAAGAAATATCACTAAATTCTTCACAAAGTCGCTTTTCAAGAATTTCCCTGTTCTCAAATGAAAGAAATGGATTTCTGAAATCAACATGTTCAGTCTTAATCTCTTCAACGTTATTTTTAATATTCTCTGCATAAGATGTAACAATAGGGCAGTTATAGTGGTTGTTAGTATTTTCTATTTCCTTATGTTCATAAGGGACACAAGGATAGAATATAAACTTGACATTATTCTTAATCAGCCATGATATATGTCCATGTGCAAGCTTGGCAGGGTAACACTCTGACTCTGATGGAATTGATTCAATACCAAGTTCGTAAATCTTACGGCTTGACTGTGGTGAAAGCACGACCTTATAACCTAATTTTGTAAAGAATGTATACCAGAAAGGATAATTTTCATACATGTTAAGGACACGGGGAATACCAACTGTACCACGTGTGGCTTCTTCGTCAGATAATGGTTCATAATCAAAAAGTCTATGGAACTTATAGTCGAAGAGGTTAGGAAGCTTATCCTTAGATTTTGCTTTTCCAAGTCCGCGTTCACATCTGTTACCAGTGATGAACTGACGTCCGCCTGAGAACTTGTTGATAGTAAGATGACAACTGTTAGTACAACCGTGGCATCTTGTCATTGCGGTCTCAAATTTTAATTCATTTATCTTATCAATGGAAAGCATTGTTGATTCTGACATTCCATCATAACGTTCCCTTGCAATGAGAGCAGCACCAAATGCACCCATTATACCGGCAATATCAGGCCTTACGGCTTCAACACCGGTGATTTTCTCAAAACTTCTAAGTACGGCATCATTATAGAAAGTACCACCCTGTACTACGATATGCTTACCGAGGTCGCCGGGGTCAGCAATTTTTATTACTTTATATAATGCATTCTTAATAACAGAATAAGCAAGACCGGCAGAAATATCAGATACTTCGGCACCCTCTTTCTGAGCCTGCTTAACCTTTGAATTCATAAATACTGTACAACGAGTACCAAGATCGATAGGATGCTTTGCAAATAAGGCTTCTTTAGCGAAATCCTTTACATCATAATTAAGTGATTTGGCAAATGTCTCAATAAATGAACCACATCCTGATGAACATGCTTCATTAAGCTGGACTGAGTCTACAGTCTGGTTCTTTATCTTAATACATTTCATGTCCTGACCACCGATATCAATAATGCAGTCAACCTCCGGGTCAAAAAATGCGGCAGCATAATAATGTGATACTGTCTCAACTTCGCCGTCATCAAGAAGAAGCGCTGCCTTAATTAAAGCTTCACCATACCCGGTTGAACATGAGCGGACAATATTAGCTCCGGCAGGAAGGAGTGAATATATCTCCTTGATGGAAGAAATAGTAGTGGCAAGAGGTGAACCATTATTACTGCTGTAAAATGAATACAAAAGCTTACCGTCTTCACCTACAAGAGCAACCTTAGTAGTGGTAGAACCGGCATCGATACCAAGATAACAGTTACCACGGTATTCAGATAATTCTCTCGTTGCTACTTTATGTGAATTATGTCTTTTTGTAAATGCATCGTATGCAGCCTGATTTTCAAAGAGCGGTTCCATACGTTCAACTTCAAAATCGAGCTTAATCTTTCCCTGAAGCTTTTGGATAATATCGGCTACGTCGAAGCATACATCTTCCTTATAGTTCATGGCAGAACCTACAGCGGCAAAAAGATGTGAATGTTCAGGTGCAATAGTCTGTTCTGGTGTAAGGCTTAAAGTTCTTATAAATGCCTGCTTTAATTCTGAAAGGAAATGAAGCGGGCCACCAAGAAATGCAACATTGCCTCGAATTGGTTTACCGCAGGCAAGACCACTGATGGTCTGGTTGACAACGGCCTGAAAAATAGAAGCTGACAAATCTTCCTTAGTTGCACCCTCATTAATTAAAGGCTGTATATCTGATTTGGCAAATACACCACATCTTGCAGCTATAGGATAGATTGATTTGTAATGTTTTGCATATTCATTAAGACCGGCGGCATCAGTCTGTAAAAGTGTTGCCATCTGGTCGATAAATGAACCTGTACCACCGGCACAGATACCATTCATACGCTGGTCGATACCATTAGTAAAATAGATAATCTTAGCATCTTCACCACCAAGCTCAATAGCTACATCGCACTGTGGAGCATAATCCTGAAGGGCAGTTGATACAGCAACAACCTCCTGCGTAAATGGAACTTCAAGATGTGTTGCAAGTGTAAGACCGCCGGAACCTGTAATTACCGGATTACATTTGAACTGACCAAGCTTATCGACCGCTTTTTCAAGAAGTGATTGAAGTGTTTCCTGTATATTGGCAAAATGTCTTTCATAGTCTGAAAACATGATATTAAAATTGTCATCTAAGATGGCAACCTTAACAGTTGTAGAACCAATATCTATACCTAATTTATATGTATTCATAAATATATTGGCAATAATGCCTGCCTCCTTTATTAGTTTGTGATATTATGTCGAAAAATAAATAATCTTTCATATTATAATATGTTATGTAAAATATTTCAAGTTTAGTCATCCCAGTTTATAATAATGTTATATTTATGAGGAAGATAACCCGTTCATTAAATTTATAAAATATTTACAAGGAAAACAAATTTTGATTTATACTATAACCTATTGATTAAATTTATAAAATATTTACAAAGAAAACAAATTTTGACTTATACTATGATATAATGTTATTATATTTAAAAAGTGCAGGACATGAAATATTATTTAGTTATATGTATAAAAATATAGCAGGAAGTGTTCTGCATATGTATATATATAAATGATGGCACGGAAAATAATTCTGATGTAATTATTTTTTACAAGTTAATAAGTGAACCGGCTTGTTTTTTAGAGGAACTGGCTATTGGTGCTGTGGATGTCATATTGTATGTATACATCACACGATATTAAAATGAAAGGGTAGAAGTATGAACTGGATTAACAAGATGGAACGCAGGTTTGGTAAGTATGCCATAAAGAATCTCATGTTGTATATAATAGCCTTGTATGTACTTGGAATAATTATAAATATATGGACACCGCTGGTATATGATACTTATCTTGCTTTGGATGCACAGAAAATATTACAGGGGCAGGTATGGAGAATTGTTACATTTATTATCCAGCCGCCAAGCAATACTAATATTATATTCCTGATATTTGTACTGTATTTTTATTATATGATTGGTACGGTATTAGAGAATATCTGGGGGGCTTTCAGATTTAATCTGTATTTCTTTACAGGAATAATCTTCCATGTAATAGCAGCATTTATAATTTATTTTGCATTTGGAATTAATTACCATATGAGCACTTATTATATTAACCTTGCACTTTTTATGGCATTTGCCATGGAACAGCCGGATATGGAGGTGTTGTTGTTCTTTGTACTTCCTATTAAGATAAAATGGATGGGAATATTAGATGGTATTCTCTTTGTATTTACGATTATAGGTGGATTTACAGCATTATTCTTGTCACCTTATACGATATACAGGCTTGCGGTTAAAGGTATAGTCTTAAGTCCTGTATCAGCTACGGCGGCACTGGTATCAATGATTAACTTTATATTATTTGCAGTGCTTTTCAAGATAGGCAGGCCTAAAAATTCAACGCAGAAGAACTTCAATAAGGCATATAAGACCGCTAAGAAGGCTGAGAAGAAGAGAAAGGTTTCTTATAACGAAAGAGTATATAATGCCAATAGTGAAAGAAGCACATGGCAGAGTGCCAATAAGCCTTATATTAAGCCTGTAACAGGAACAAAGCACAGATGTGCAGTATGCGGAAGAACGGAACTTGATGGAGATGATCTTACATTCAGATTCTGTTCAAAGTGTAAGGGGGGACTTGAATACTGTCAGGATCATCTCTATACACATATCCATGTGACGGATGATAAGAATAACGCTGATGGCAATGTTATCAATATTAACAAGTAATATTATAATAATGTAAATAAAGCTTAACATACGGATGTTTTTGATTTAAAAATAAGATGTGCCGGAATAATATAAACATTAGAAATTAAATTAAATCGACAGTAAATGATTAATATAATAAAGGAAATGCGAGCATATCATTAAAAATATAAAGAAAAAATCAAAAAATCATTTGCATATTAGTAAAACTGTATTATATTAAACGCAGTATTGATATTATTTTGAAAGTGTGTAATAATTTTCAAGGTTTGAGAAAATGATTAATTAGATACTGATTAATTAAATAAATAATATATTTTGGAGGTAAAGATGAAAAAGACTAAGATTATTTGTACAATGGGACCTAATACTAATGATAGGGAACTCATTAAGAACCTTGCGTTAAATGGTATGGATATTGCAAGATTCAATTTCTCTCATGGTGATCATGAAGAACAGTCTGGTCGTTTTGCATTAGTTGAAAGTGTAAGAAAGGAATTAAATATTCCAATTGCAACATTGCTTGATACAAAGGGACCTGAAATCAGAACAGGTGCAATTAAGGACGACAAGAAGGTTACACTTGTAGAGGGACAGAAGTTTACAATTACAACAAGAACAGTAGAGGGTAGTGCAGAAGCTACTTCAATAACATATGAAGGTCTTGCAGAAGATGTTACAGCAGGTAATACAATTCTTATTGATGATGGTCTTATTGAACTTAGAGTTGATGAAGTTAAGGGCGGAACAGATATCATCTGTACTGTAATTAATGGTGGTGAGTTAGGTTCTAAGAAGGGTGTTAATGTTCCTAATGTTAAGATTAAGCTTCCTGGAATTACAGAAAAGGATAAGGCTGATATCATCTTTGGTGTTGAAAAGGGATTTGACTTTATTGCTGCATCATTCGTAAGAAATGCTGCATGTATTCAGGAGATTAAGCAGATTCTCTGGGCACATGACTCAGACATTCCTGTAATTGCTAAGATTGAGAATGCTGAAGGTATTGAAAATATAGATGAAATCATCAGAGTTGCTGATGGTATCATGGTTGCCCGTGGTGATATGGGTGTTGAGATTCCTGCAGAGCAGGTTCCACATATCCAGAAGGAAATCATCAGAAAGTGTAATGCAGCTTATAAGCCTGTTATTACAGCTACACAGATGCTTGATTCAATGATTAGAAACCCACGTCCAACAAGAGCGGAAGTTGCCGATGTAGCTAATGCTATTTATGATGGTACAGATGTTGTTATGCTTTCAGGTGAGACAGCTAATGGTAAGTATCCATTAGAAGCTCTTAAGATGATGGCGAAGGTTGCTGAAACAACAGAACAGCACTTAGAGCCAGGTGCTAATGCAGCCCTTCATTCTAAGAGAAATATCTCAAGTGCTGTATGCAATGCAACAGTTCAGACAGCAGAGAATCTTAATGCTAAGGCTATTGTATGCCCTACTATTTCTGGATTTACAGCAAGACTTACATCTAAGCTTAAGCCAAGTGCAGAGATTATTGGATGCTCACCATATGATAATGTGCTTAGAAAGATGCAGATCTACTGGGGTGTAAGACCATTAAAGACTGCTACAGAAAAGTCTACAGATAAGATTATCGAACATGCAATCCAGGTAACAGAGAATGCCGGTTATATTACAGAAGGTGATACAGTTATCGTATCTGCTGGTGTGGCTACATCATCTGCTCCGGATGCAAGAAGAGGTCTTACTAATACAATGAGAGTTGTCACACTCTAATATATTATGAAGATATTTAATGATTTACATATGAATATGGCTGCCGGTTCTGCCGGCAGCTATATTTTTAGGAAAATATTAATATGGATACCTGTTATAGTAATGTATATTGTAATATTTGGATTTTCAGGGCAGAATGGTGAGCAGTCCGGTGGTCTTAGCCGTAAGGTGGCGAATATAGTTATTGATATGGCACAGGATATTCATATTATCAGCATTGAAGATGATGAAAAGGATGTATATATTGAAAAGCTACAGTTCCCAATAAGAAAGACAGCACATATGACAGAATATGCAATTCTTGGAATGTTGGTATATACAGCACTTTTAACAGATGGGATTGCAGCAGAGATTGGAACACTTGCAGCGGTTATTATTACATTTCTTTTGGCATGTACAGACGAATTTCACCAGTTATATGTTCCGGGGAGAGCCGGAAAATTTACGGATGTGCTTATCGATACGACCGGCTGTATAATTGGCATGGCTATATATTATTTTATATACAAGGGCATTAAGAGCAGGAGAGCGTCGGATAATTAATAGGGATTATAATGGAAGTGTCAGGCATTTTTGAAAATTAGTAGTTGCATTTTTAAATATTATATAATATAATGTGCTTCATAAGAGCTTATACATGGCTTAATATTAATAAAAGATTATTGTAGATTGTAATTTAATAAATATAATGCGTTGAAGGAAACAAGTAATCTGTAATATAAGGCAACAGAAAGCAGCCGTTTGATGAGAGGAGCAGTCGTTGTTACAGATGAATACATTCCAGAGCGGCATACCGAACATCTGTTATATTTTTGACAAGTAGGCTGTGACGGAGTAGCACACGTTATAGTGCTAAGGGTATATATGTACCTGATAAGGCAGGCGGTGTGAGCTGTCTGTGAATAAAGGTGGTAACGCGGAGTAAGAACTTTCGTCCTTTTTAAGGATGGAGGTTCTTTTTTTATTAAAATCTATAATAAAAGAAAGGAAGAGATTATGACTTTATATGAAGAATTACAGGCAAGAGGATTAATTGCGCAGGTTACAGATGAAGATGTTATTAAGGATTTAATTAACAATGGAAAGGCTACATTTTATATTGGCTTTGACCCGACAGCAGACAGCCTTCATGTAGGACATTTTATGGCATTATGTCTTATGAAAAGACTTCAGGAGGCTGGAAATAAGCCAATCGCACTCGTTGGTGGTGGAACAGCAATGATAGGTGACCCATCAGGAAGAAATGACATGAGAGGTATGCTTACAGAAGAAACTATCCAGCACAATGTTGAATGTTTTAAGAAACAGATGAGCAAATTTATCGATTTCTCGGAAGGAAAGGCACTTCTTGTAAATAATGCTGACTGGTTATTAAATCTTAACTATGTCAAACTTTTAAGAGAGGTAGGACCATGCTTTTCAGTTAATAACATGTTAAGAGCAGAGTGTTACAAGCAGAGAATGGAGAAGGGTCTTACTTTCCTTGAATTTAACTACATGATAATGCAGTCATATGATTTCTATATGTTATTCCAGAAATACGGATGTAATCTGCAGTTCGGTGGTGATGACCAGTGGAGCAATATGCTTGGCGGTACTGAGCTTATCAGACGTAAACTTGGTAAGGATGCAAGCGCTATGACAATTACACTTCTTCTTAATTCAGAGGGTAAGAAGATGGGTAAGACACAGTCAGGTGCTGTATGGCTCGACCCTGAAAAGACCTCACCTTACGAATTCTACCAGTACTGGAGAAATGTCGATGATGCCGATGTTCTTAAGTGTATAAGAATGCTTACATTCCTTCCGCTTGAAGAGATTGACAAGATGAATGACTGGGAAGGTGCACAGCTTAATAAGGCTAAGGAGATTCTTGCATATGAGCTTACTAAGCTTGTTCATGGTGAAGAAGAAGCTAAAAAGGCAGAAAGCACAGCTAAGTCAATCTTTACAGGCGGTGATTCAGATAATATGCCTTCAGCACAGATTGCAGAAGATTGTTTCAAAGATGGAGCAGTAGATGCTGTTACATTGGTTCATCAGGCTGGTCTTGTATCTTCGCGTTCTGAAGCAAGAAGAGCAATACAGCAGGGCGGTGTTACTGTAGCAGGTGAAAAGGTTGCATCTATAGATAAGACGTTTGCAAGGGAAATGTTCGATGGAGAAGGTGTCGTAGTAAAGAAGGGTAAGAAGACTTTCTATAAAGTAACTGTAAAGTAATATATTGGATATGTATTAGAAAAGCTGTTATGGATAGTCAGATTAAAACAATGGTCATTTGATTATGAATGAAATAAATGGC
>OGOA01001110.1_pt1 | contig 14704 bp, 8 predicted proteins | sample 1573621 | NCBI WGS metagenome assembly OGOA01 (sample SAMEA2581917, study PRJEB24529) | metagenome | biome: Human gut stool | place: China | collected 2011
AGATGATGGGGGTGATCATCGGGACGGTGATGGAGAAGAACTGACGCCACTTGCCTGCGCCGTCGATGGTGGCGGCCTCGTACAGGTCGGCCGGCACGCCCTTCAGAGCGGCGAGGAACAGCACCATGGCGGAGCCGAACTGCCAGATACGCAGGAAGCAGATGATCCACAGTGCGTAGCTGGGGTCGCTCAGCCAGGAGGGACCCTGGAAGTGGCCGAAGGTCAGCATACGGATGAGGGTGTTGACCAGACCGTCATCACGGAACACGGCCTTCCACAGCACGGCGATAGCAACAGAGCCGCCGAGGATGGAGGGAATGTAGTAGACGGTGCGGAACACGTTCACGCAGGCGATCTTGAAGTTCAGGATGTAGGCGATGAACAGTGCGAAGACCAGCTTCAGAGGCACAGTGATGAAGCTGTACTTGAAGGTGGTGATGAGCGCCTTGGTGATCTTGGGAGTGGAGAAGGCGTCCACATAGTTCATGATGCCATACTGATGGATGCCGTTGAAGAAGTCCATATCCGTAAAGCTGTAGTACAGAGACTGGCCGAACGGAATGGCCTTGAAGACGACGAAGCCGATGATCCAGGGGATCAGGTAGAACAGGCCCTGCCATTTGTCAAAAAACTTCTGGGCCGGGGTACGCCCGAGAGAGGGCGCTTTGCTTTCTTTCATCCGGGAATCCTCCTTTTATAAGGATATGTCTCGTACGCCGCACAATAGTTTGGACACATTTTTGTCAAAAAAATGTCATCACCGTCTTGCAAAAAAGGGGCATCCGTCCGTAGGTGGAAGGGATGCCCCTTGCAAGACTCCTTTATGCGGGGCGGCCCGTGTCAACACCGCGCGTGTGCAGGCCGCAAAAAGTCCATGAGGCGGAAATTAGACGGTGTAGCCGACAGACTCCATGCCGTCCAGCAGGGTATCGACCAGGTCAGCGCCGGAAGCATTGTCGTAATCCAGAGTGTCGAACACTTCCTGATAGATGCCGGTGCCGGTAGCCTTCAGGTCGTTGGACTCGAACAGGGGGTCCAGCTGGTTGGAAACGAAGGCCATGACCTTGCCGTTTGCCTCAGCGACCAGCTCCTTGACAGCGCCGGCGCTCTGAGCAGCAGCCAGACCAGCCTTGGAGGCGGGGATGCCGCACTCAGAACCCATGATGGAAGCGCCCTTCTCCTCGTTCAGCAGGAACTGGATCAGGGTAGCAGCCTCAGCAACATGCTCGCAGGTCTTGGTGATGGCCAGGCCCATGGAAACCTTGGAGAAGCCGCCGTTGTAATCGCCGAACTTGATCTCCTCGCCGACGGTGAAGCCGTCTTTGTTGTCGTCATCCAGAGCGGAAGAGTACTTGGTAGCAGCGGAATCCCACTCGAAGATGCCTGCGATCTTACCGGTGATCCACTCGTTGGACTGGTGGGTGGCGGTGTCGGAGTTTGCGGAGTAGTAGTCCTTCAGGTTCATCATGACGTGGCCGTCGACCAGGCTCTTGATGAAGCTCAGGCCCTCGGCGATCTCGTCCTCGGTGTAGTTCAGGGTAGAGGTGACGGGGTCAGCCCAGTCCTTGCCGTACTTGGACTCGAGGTAGAACACCATCAGGATCATACGGTCGTATGCGCCCAGATGCATGGGGTAGTAATCGTCGCCCAGCTTCTCCTTGAATGCCTTGCCGGCAGCCATCAGATCATCCAGAGACTTGGGAACTTCGGTGATGCCAGCCTTGTTGAAGGTGGTCATGTTCCAGAAGAAGATACGGCCGGTCATGGAAACGGGCACGCACTGCTGGGAGTTTGCAACGTAGCAGGCATCCATGGCAGCCTTGTCCCACTGGGTCAGATCCAGGAAGTTGGACACGGTGTTCAGGTCCACGAACTTGCTGCCGTCAGCAGAGTAGTTGTACAGCCAGTTCCAGTTCACCTGGCACACATCCTGTGCGTTGCCAGCGATGAAGGCAGCTGCCATCTTCTCTTCCCAGCCGGACCATGCGGCGAAGGTGGGCTCGATGGTGATGTTGGTGTGCTCAGCCTGGAACTCCTTGATGGCGTTCTGGTAAGCCTCGTGACGGCTGTCGCCGCCCCACCAGCTGATGGTCATGGAAACAGGGCCGTCAGACAGTGCCAGGCTCTCGTCTGCAGAAGCAGCGGGAGCGGAAGAAGCGGTGGAAGCAGCAGAGCCGGATGCAGCAGAGTTGCCGCCGCAGGCAGCCAGAAGGCCGGCAGCGCCCACAGCGCCGGTGACCTTCATGAAATCACGACGAGAAATTGCCTTGCTCATTTTCGTTCTCCTCCTAAATACAGAAAACATCATCTCGAACGGGGGTTCTGCACATACCCCGTTGTATACAATTATAATAACAAAACAACAACCAAAAAGAAAGACGTAAATTGCAGATATCTAAACAAAAAACGTACAAATATTGCTCTTGTTTCCGCGCAAGAATTGACGCCTTCGCTGAAATGAATAAACTTGGCTCGAAAAACTGTGCAACATGTATACTTCGCTATTTTGCATAGAAAACTGGGATGCATCATAGAGGGAACGTCGAATTTTGCGATAATTTTGTAAACATTCCGTTTCAGAACGTGGAAACGTTGCATATATTGTGGACGAACACCAGCTTAAAAAGCCCGGATGGGAGCCTTTGAACTGATATATCAATAGCGCAAAAAATGTTCACTCTGATATATCAATTGCGTGAAGCGGGCATCCGGCACCGGTCTGCAGGCGTGGAAATCGGTGCTTCTTCGCCCTTTTGGGGGGTGAAGAAGCACCGACAGCAACATATTTTGCGCTGCTGCGTGGACTGCGCCTGTGGGCCGGGAATAAAAAAGAAAGGCTGCCGTGTCGTTGGACACAGCAGCCTTGTATACAAGTTTATTCGACCCGCGAAGCAGCTTTTTCGGCGTAGAACGCGCGCTTTGCCTTGAAATAGCACTGGGGGCACATGCTCACGTACTGCACATCGTTTTCCAGATCGATGGCCACCTGCTCGCCCTCAAAGACGAATCTGCCGTTCACCCTGCGGCAGTTGCAGATGGCCTTGCGGCCGCAGGTGCAGATAGTCTTCATCTCCTCGATGGTGTGGGCCAGCTCCAGCAGGCGGGTAGAGCCGGGAAAGCCCTTGAGCGAAAAATCTGCCCGCAGGCCGTAGCAGATCACCGGAATGTTCAAATCCACCGTTACCATGAACAGCTGTTCTGCCTGCTGCGCAGTGAAAAACTGGCTCTCGTCGCACAGCACGCAGGCCAGCGGCGCACCGTCAGCGTTGGCCGTGCGCACGGCCTCGAACACGTCCGTCTCCGGCGGGATCAGCAGATCAGCCTTGCGGCGCACGCCCAGACGGCTCACCAGCTCGCCGCCGCCCTTGGTGTCCACCTGTGGCTTGAGGATCAGCACCCGCATCCCCTGTTCTTCGTAGTTGTGGGCTACCTGCATCAGGGCGGTGCTCTTGCCGCTGTTCATCGCGCCGTAACGGAAATACAGTTTTGCCATTTGAAAAACTCTCCTTACAGAAAGAACCCTCTCAGCCAAAGCCTGACGGCTTTGCCAGCTCCCCCGATGGGGGAGCTTTTCTGCATCTTCCGGGCAGGCTGTCCTTCGCCGGAGAAGCAGAAACTTTCCCGTCCCCACTCATAAAGCTCCCCTTTGGGGGGAGCTGTCGAGCGTATGCGAGACTGAGAGGGTTCAGCGGCATCTCAGGCTTTGACTGAGAGGGTTCTCTTATTACTTACAATAGGTACGTTCAGTCCTGATTGCGCAGGCGGTAGCCAAGGCTCATCAGGCTGTCGCCCAGATGGACGTTCTCCACCACCACATCGGGATACGGCACAGAGAGGTCATAGTGGGAGAAGTTCCAGAAGCCCTCGATGCCCAGATCCACCAGACGGCCGCTGACCTGTTCCGCACCGTCACGGGGCACACAGAGCACTGCGACCTTGGGGTGATGCTCGGCACAGAAAGACTCCAGCTCGTCGATATGGCGGATCTGGATGCCGCTGATCTCCTTGCCCACCTCGCTCTGTGCCACATCAAAGGCGGCGATCAGGCGGTAGCCGTTGGTGTCGGTGGTGATAAAGCGGCTCACTGCCTTGCCCAGACGGCCGCAGCCGATCAGGATGGTGGGCAGGCGGTCGCCGTTGCCGAACAGCAGGCCTTCCAGAATGGAGAGCAGGTTTTCCACCGAGTAGCCGATGCCCTGCCGGCCATTCACATCGCCGATGCAGTTGAAGTCCTGCCGTACCTGCGAAGCGGTGGTGCCCATCTGAGCAGCCAGCTCGCGGGAAGAAATGCTGTTGATGCCGTCTGCCTGCAGAGAGCACAGATAGCGGTAATATTTGGGAAGACGCTTGATAACGGGAAGCGAAGCCCTTGCAGGAGTGCTCATAGAATACTTTTCTCCTTTCGCTCTATCGCAGTACTTGCCGCAGCTGCCTGCTTTACAGATGCGGCGCAGAGAAACCCCGATCCGTTTACAGGTCCATATTGCAGATATTACAGTCAATCATTTAAAGTATACTGCACCGATGGAGAATGTCAAATCATTCTCAAAAAATTTTTATGAAATGTTACCGCTTTTTTGCTGCAGCGGGTCTGCATAGCCCGGCACAGGCTGGGGAATGCTGACAGAAAACGCAGGAGGAAAGCATATGAACGATGAAACGCAGCTGACCGACGCGCGTCGGCTGGAAAAGGAAGAAATCGAAGATCTGGGCACGGTCACGCTGGCCCGCGGGGAGCATGTGATCCACTGCCTGACCGTCATCGGCCAGATCGAAGGCCATTCGGAAGCGCCGCAGGGCCAGAAGACTACGAAGTATGAGCATGTCATCCCGCAGCTGGTGGCCGCGCAGGAAGATCCTCGCATCGAAGGTCTGCTGGTGTTGCTGAACACGGTAGGTGGTGATGTGGAAGCAGGCCTTGCGCTGGCGGAGCTGATCGCCAGCGTATCCAAGCCCAGCGCAACGCTGGTGCTGGGCGGCGGGCACTCCATCGGTATCCCGCTTGCCGTCAGCGCCCGGCGCAGCTTCATCGTGCCCACAGCCACCATGACCGTGCACCCGGTGCGGCATTCCGGCGTCATTCTGGGGGTGCCGCAGACCATGCGCAGCTTTGAGCAGATGCAGCAGCGCATCACCGGCTTCGTAGCGGCCCACAGCGGCATGACCGAAAAACGCTACACCGACCTGATGCTCCACACCGGCGAGCTGGTGATGGACATGGGCACCGTGCTGGATGGACGCCGGGCCGTGAAGGAAAAGCTCATCGATGAGCTGGGCGGGCTTTCGGATGCGCTGGCGTGGCTGTATAAAGAGATTGAACGCAAATGAAGGCCGATTTTGTACAACAATAGGTTTGCCATTTTCTTCCCTGCGTGGTACAATAATAAAATCAAATAGTGTGTCTACTACAAACGCGGGGAACAAAGAAACATGGCAACAAAAAAACGTAAAACGACAACACGGCGCGCAGCATCGCGCAAAAAACGCGCAGAACAGCGGCTTCCGGCGGGGCTTGGCACCCTGTTTGCAGGCCTTTTGCTGGTGGTGCTGGCCTTTGTGGAGGGAGATTCGGCATGGAAGGCCCTGCACGATGTGCTGTTCGGACTTTTTGGCTGCGGCAGCTTTGTACTGGGCGCGGCAGTGTGCTGCCTTGCTGTGCAGTATACCCGGGGCGAAGACCTTCTGCCCAAGATCTTCAAGCTGGTTCTTGGGCTGGTGTTTGCCTGCGGCACGGTGATCGTTTTTTCTGATATCCAGCCGCAGGGCATGTCGGCATTCCAGATGACGGCTGCCTGCTACGCAAACGGTGTGAATGCATGGATCGGCGGCGGTGCGCTGGGCGCACTGCTGGGCGGCAGCCTGCTGCTGCTGTGCGGACGGCCTGCGGCAACCCTTATCATGATCGTGCTGGCACTGTGTGTCAGCCTGTACATTTTTGATCTGACCCCGGCAGAGGTGTGGCAATGGCTGTGCGCTGCGTTTGGCGGCGTGCACGCAAAGGGTGCGGCCATGGCGCAGCAGAGCGCAGCCCGCCGCGCTGAACGTGCCGCTGCCCGCGCGGCAGAAGCCGAGGCCGAGGAAGACTACGACGAAGCAGAAGATGAATACCGGGATGAGGAAGATGCCGAAGAGGAGATGGAAACTCCGGCTTTCCGCATCGGTGTGCCGGACTGGCTGAACGGCATCCGCCACTGGGGCCACAAGGTGACCGAAGAGATGGAGGCGGAGGAGCCGGAGGCCGCCCCGCGGCCGGAGCCGCCCGCAGATACTTCCGGCCAGCCGCTTGCCCAGCCGGAGCCTGCCGCCCCGGCCATCACGCCGGTGCAGGTACGGGTATCCCGGCCCAGAGCGTCCTTTGATGTGGACCTTGGCCCCGACCACATTGAGGTGAAGGAGGGCGGCAGCGAACCCATCGAGCCGCTCATCGTGGGCCCGGGCGGCACCTTTGGGCAGAACCCGCTGCGCCCGGCCCCCAGACCTGCCCCGCAGCCCATCGTACAGGACGCGGTGGAGACCGATGCATCCGATTTCTTTGCAAAAGCTGCACAGCCGGTGCAGCCTACGGCAGCGGAGAGCTTTGATACTCCGGTCATGACCCCGGCAATGCCGACGGCCCAGCCGGAAAGCCCGGCAGCGGCTGTCACGCCGGAGATGCCCGCCGTGCCCATCCAGCCCGCAGTCCCGGCGGCACCCGCCCGGGTGAGCGCCGAAAACGCCGTTGCCATGCGCGGCACACCCGACGAGGACGGCTGGATCAGCATTACCAGCGAACCGGTGGAGGAAAAGGATATCAGCACGCTAGTGGCAGCGGCAATGGAAAAGCCTGCCGCTTCCGAGCAGGCCGCGGCAGCGGCCCCTGTGGACGAGACCGAACCGGTGGATACTTATCAGTACCAGTATCCGCCCATTGAGCTGTTTGAAAAATCGCAGGACGAGACCGACCCCGGCGCGCAGGAAGAGCTGAAAGCCAACGCCCAGAAGCTGGTGGATACGCTGGAAAGCTTTGGCGTGCGCACCCGTGTGCTGGATATCTCCCGGGGCCCCTCCGTCACCCGGTACGAGGTGCAGCCCATGGCGGGTGTCAAGATCAGCCGCATCACCTCGCTGGCAGACGATATCGCCCTGAACCTTGCGGTGGCAGATGTGCGTATGGAAGCGCCCATCCCCGGCAAGCCTGCCGTGGGCATTGAGGTGCCCAACCACAAAAAGACCCCGGTGTATATCCGCAGCGTGTTCGAGAGCCAGAGCTTTTTGCGCATGACCTCACCTCTGGGCATTGCGCTTGGCAAGGACATTGCCGGTGTGGCACAGGTGGCAGACCTGTGCAAGATGCCCCATCTGCTCATTGCAGGCAGCACCGGCAGCGGTAAATCCGTGTGCGTGAACAGCATCATCATGAGCCTGCTGTTCCGCTCCAGCCCGGAGGACGTGAAGCTGCTGCTGATCGACCCCAAGGTGGTGGAGCTGGCCGAGTACAACGGCATTCCCCACCTGCTGATGCCGGTGGTCACCGAGCCGAAAAAGGCCGCAGGTGCCCTTGGCAGCGCGGTGCAGGAGATGGAGCGCCGCTATCATCTGTTTGCAGAGAACAATGTGCGCGACATCAAGTCTTTCAACAAGCTGGCCGCAGAACGGCCTGATCTGGAAAAGATGCCCTACATCGCCATTATCATCGACGAGCTGGCCGACCTGATGATGGTGGTGGGCAAGGATGTGGAGGACTCCATCTGCCGCATCGCCCAGAAGGCCCGCGCCGCCGGTATGCACCTGATCGTAGCCACCCAGCGCCCCAGCGTGGACGTGATCACCGGTCTGATCAAGGCCAACATCCCCAGCCGCATCGCATTTGCAGTGTCCAGTCAGGTGGACAGCCGCACTATTCTGGACGGCTCCGGTGCCGAAAAGCTGCTGGGCATGGGTGATATGCTGTTCATGCCCGTGGGTGCGCCCAAGCCTACCCGTATTCAGGGCACTTTCGTGCGGGATGAGGAGATCAGCCGTGTGCTGGACTTCATCAAGCAGAGCGGCACCGTGCAGTATGACGAAGCCATGATCGAAGCCATGGAAAAGCACGCCATTCAGGACGGCAAGAAGGGCAGCGGCGGCGCGGACTCCGACGAGGATCCCGATACCGACCCGATGTTCAAGCAGGCCGTGGAGGTGGTCATCGATGCCGGTCAGGCCTCCACCAGCCTGCTGCAGCGCCGCTGCAAGCTGGGCTATGCCCGCGCGGCCCGTATCATGGACGAAATGGAACAAAAAGGCATCATCGGACCCTACGAGGGTGCCAAGCCCCGTGCTGTGCTTATCAGCCGCCAGCAGTGGCTGGAAATGCAGATGAACCAACCGGAGGAATGACCCTCTCAGGCGCTGACGCGCCAGCTCTCCCGAAGGGCGAGCTTTATGAGTGGGTAAGATATCGTCTGCCTTCAAAGAAAAACTGGATGAAAAGATGCAAAAAGCTCCCCCATCGGGGGAGCTGGCAACGCCGCAAGGCGTTGCCTGAGAGGGTTTAACAATAAAAGGAGCATTATGGACAACTCTTCCCCTAAGATCTACACCGAATTTCTTCCCATCAGCCGGGCCGATATGGAAGCCCGCGGGTGGGAGCAGCTGGACTTTGTGGTGGTGGGCGGCGACGCCTATGTGGACCACCCCAGCTTTGGCACCGCCATCATCAGCCGTCTGCTGGAAGCTGAGGGCTATAAGATCGGCGTGCTGGCCCAGCCACGCTACACCGACTGCGAGGACTTCAAGCGGTTCGGCAAGCCGAAGTACGGCTTCTTCATTGGTGGCGGCAACGTGGACAGCATGGTCAGCCACTATTCCGTGGCCAAGATCCCCCGCGCCGAGGACGAATATTCTCCCGGCGGCAAGGGCGGTGCCCGCCCGGACCGCAGCGCCACCGTGTACACCAAACTGGCCAAACAGGCCTACCCGGACCTGCCGGTGATCCTGGGCGGCCTGGAGGCCAGCCTGCGCCGGTTTGCCCACTACGATTACTGGCTGGACACGGTGCTGCCCAGCATCGCCGAGGACTCCGGCGCAGACCTGATCAGCTTTGGCATGGGTGAGCACCAGACCGTGGAGATCGCCCGCCGTCTGGCCGCCGGAGAACCGGTGGAGCAGATCACCGATGTGGACGGCACCTGCTACCTGACCGACTTCGACCACCTGCCGGAGCGGTATGTGGAGTGTGCCGGTTTCAAAAAGGTGGCCAGCGATAAGACCGCCTACGCCAAGGCCTGCCGCATCCAGATGGACAATCAGGACGTGGTCAGCGGCCAGATCATCGTGCAGAAGCAGAGCGAGAAGTATCTGGTGCAGAACATCCCGGCAAAGCCGCTGGTGCGCTGGGAGCTGGACAAGGTCTACGCCCTACCCTACACCCGCCGGTATCACCCCATCTACGAGGCCATGGGCGGCGTGCCCGCCATCCGGGAGGTGCAGTTCTCCATCATCCAGAACCGCGGCTGCTTCGGCGGCTGCAACTTCTGCGCCATCCAGCTGCATCAGGGCCGCCGGGTCACCAGCCGCAGTGCGGACAGCATCGTGGAGGAAGCCGAGCGCATGACCCACGAGCCGGATTTCAAGGGCTACATCCACGATGTGGGCGGCCCCACCGCAAACTTCCGCTTTCCCTCCTGCCGGGAGCAGATGCTGCGGGGCATGTGCACCGGCGGCAAGCACTGTCTTGCCCCCACCACCTGCTCCCACATGATCGTGGACCACAGCGACTACCTGAAGATCCTGCGCCGGGTGCGGGAGCTGCCGGGCGTGAAAAAGGTGTTCATCCGCAGCGGTATCCGATTCGACTACCTGATGGCCGACCCGGACGATACCTTCTTCAAGGAGCTGGTGGAGTACCATGTGTCCGGCCAGCTGAAGGTGGCTCCGGAGCACTGTGCTCCCAACACGCTGGCCTACATGGGCAAGCCGCCCATCGAGACCTTCAACAAGTTCAAGGATAAGTTCTATGAACTCAGCAAAAAGGCCGGCAAAAAGCAGTATCTGGTGCCCTATCTGATGTCCAGTCACCCGGGCAGCACCCTCAAGGATGCAGTCTATCTGGCAGAATATCTTTATAAAAACCACATGCGCCCGGAACAGGTGCAGGATTTTTACCCCACCCCCGGCACTGTGAGCACCTGCATGTTCTACACCGGCCTTGACCCCTACACCCTGAAGCCGGTGTTTGTGGAAAAGACCCCCGAGGGCAAGGCGCTGCAGCGGGCGCTGCTGCAATACTACGAGCCTCGCAACGCCGAGAAGGTAGTCAAGGCGCTGAAGATGACCCACCGGGAGGACCTGATCCCCCTGCTGGTGCCCGCCGCAGGCCGCCGCGCCGTGCAGCGCTCTGCCCGCCGGGCCGAAGCCGCCGATGTGACGATCCACAATGACGGCACCTATACGGTGCGCCCGAACCAGAAGGGCCATAACGGCAAGCCTGCCCACGGCCAGAGCTGTGCCGCTGCACCGACAGGCCGTGCGCCCAGCCCCGGCGCACGCTTTGCGCCCCATTCGGCACCCGCGCGCAAGCCAAAAAACGATCAACAGAAAGAGAACACAACGTGGAAAACTGGAAGGAAGAAAAAGTAAACGCGCCTAAGAAAGGCCTGTGGCAGCGCCTTGCTGCGCTGGCCGCTGCCGCCGCACTGGTGCTGAGCCTTGCGGGCTGCAGCGGGCTGCCGTCCGTCCCGGGCGGAAGCGCCGATGTAGTGCCGAACCCGTCCGCTTCTGCTGCGGCGGCTGTGGATACGGTGGACGCACCCTTGGAGGTGCATTTCATCGATGTGGGTCAGGCGCTGAGTGTGCTGGTGGAATGCGACGGACAGTTCATGCTCTACGACGGCGGCAATGTGGACGACGGCAGTCTCATCGTCTCTTACCTGCACAGTCAGGGGGTGGAACAGCTGGAATATGTGTTCTGCTCCCACGCACACGAGGATCATGTAGGCGGCTTGGCTGCCGCACTGGCCTACTTCCCGGCGTACCATGTGTACAGCCCGGTGGCCGATGCCTCCACCAAGTGCTTTCAGGATTTTGTCAAGTACACCCAACAGCAGGGCCTGCAGGTAGAGGTGCCCGCCGTGGGCACGATGTGGCCGCTGGGCGGCGCTACCGTGACCATGCTTGGCCCGGTGGCACAGTACAGCGACACCAACGATACCTCCATTGTGCTGCGCATCGACTACGGCTCCACCAGCTTCCTGCTGACCGGTGACATGGAAAAGACTGCGGAGACCGACCTTGTGAACAGCGGCGCGAACCTCAGGGCCGATGTGCTGCAGGTGGGCCACCACGGTTCCAGCACCTCCACCAGCTACCTCTTCCTGAACGCGGTGCTGCCGGAAATGGGCATCATCTCCTGCGGCGTGAACAACAAGTACGGCCACCCGCACGAGGAAACGCTGAGCATCCTGCGGGATGCCGGGGTGGATGTGTACCGCACCGACCTGCAGGGCACCATCACCATTGGCAGTGACGGCCAGAACTACACCGTGGGCACCGAGCACTTTGCGGCAGATTCCGCGCTGAACCCCACCGACCCGGCGGCATCCAGCACGGCCCAGCAGGCGTACATCGGCAATGTGAACAGCAAAAAGTTCCATCTGCCTACCTGCCCGAACCTGCCGGCAGAGAAGAACCAGATCCTCTTCTCCAGCTATCAGGAAGCCGTGGAAGCAGGCTATACGCCCTGTTCCAGCTGCATCAAATAAAGAACGAACTCCCCCAGTCTGCTTCACAGACAGCCCCCTCTGGGATGGGGCCTTTGGCAAAACCGAAAAGCTTACCTTTTCGACAGAGGCTCCCTCCTTGAGGGAGCTGGCACGGCGTGAGCTGTGACTGAGGGAGTTTTCTTTTATCCGCCGCTCTGCGGGATTGATAAAATCCCACAGGTGCGGTATACTTAAGACCACTTTATTTCAAAAAAGCAAGGAGGTGCGGCGGATGATCGGTGCACCGCAGCCGCTGGTGCTGGCAAAACCGGCGGCAATCGATACAGCACAGGCAGCGCGGTATTTCGGGGCCAGAGGGGAACCGGACGACCGCACCATGACCCTGTTGGAAACATGCGCCATGCCGCTGCTGGCGGCGGCAACGCCCCGGGCGGTCTGGCTGGAAGCGGACACGGCTGCCCTTGCCGAAGCAGGCATCCTGCGGGGTGGGGATGTGATGAAGCATCTGGAAAACTGCCCGCAGGCGGTGCTGCTGGCCGTGACCCTTGGCCCCGGCGTGGATGCACAGATCCGCCGTGCCGGTGTGGGAGATATCGCGGCGGGCGTTGCGTCCGACGCACTGGGCAGCGCGCTGGCCGAGCAGGCCGCAGACGCAGCCGAAGCAGAGCTGCGCCAGTGGGCCGCAAAAGAGGGAAAGTATTTGACCGGGCGGTTTTCGCCCGGCTACGGTGACTGGGATATTGCAGTACAGCCGCTGGTGGCAAACGCGCTGGATACGGTGCGCCGGGCGGGCCTGTGTGTGACCGATACCAACCTGATGACCCCGCGCAAGAGCGTGACGGCCGTTCTGGGTCTGAGCAGCCACCCGGTAAAGGGAAAGCTGGCCGGGTGCGGCCACTGTGTGCTGCGCACCCGGTGTGAGTATAGAAAGAGGGGAAAGACCTGTGCAAGCGAGTGAACTTTTCAAGCAGAGCAATACTGTCCTGCTGGACGGCGGCATGGGCACCATGCTGCAGGCTTCGGGCCTGAAGCTGGGTGCAAAGCCGGAGGAGCTGAACATCACGAACCCGGAGCTGATCGAGAGCATCCATGCCAAGTATGCCGCTGCGGGCAGCCGCATCGTCAACGCCAACACTTTTGGCGCATCGGCCCATAAGCTGGCGGGCAGCGCCTACAGTCTGGAAGAGATCATTGCGGCAGGCATCGCCAACTGCAAGCGCGCCTGTGCGCCCTACGGTGCCCTGACCGCGCTGGACGTGGGCCCGCTGGGCGAACTGCTGGAACCCAGCGGAACGCTGGCCTTTGAGGATGCGGTGAGCGAGTATGCGCGCATCGTCCGGGCAGGCGCTGCCGCCGGGGCCGATCTCATTTTTTTTGAGACCTTTACCGATCTGTACGAGCTGAAAGCCGCTCTGCTGGCAGCAAAGGAAAACAGCGGCCTGCCTATCTTAGCCAGCATGAGCTTTGAAGCCGGCGGGCGCACCTTTACCGGCTGCACGGTGGAAAGCTTCGGCGTGACCGCCCGTGGCCTGGGTGCCAACGCGGTGGGCATCAACTGCTCACTGGGCCCCAAGGAGATCTTCCCCATGGCAAAGCGCCTGACCGAGGCCGTGCCCGGCAACTTCCCGGTGTTCGTCAAGCCCAACGCGGGTCTGCCCCGGGCCGACGGCAGCGGCTACGACATTACCCCGCAGCTGTTTGCGCTGGAAATGAAGCCCTACCGGGAGCTGAATCTGTTTGCCGCCGGCGGCTGCTGCGGCACCACGCCGGAGTTCATCCGGCTGCTGAACGGGGTGTTCAAGGGCTGTGTGCCGGGCCGCCCGGCCCACGCCATGCCCTCGGTGCTGTGCACCCCCATGAATTATGTCAACGTGGACGGCATCACCGTGGTGGGCGAGCGCATCAACCCCACCGGCAAAAAGCGCTTCCAGCAGGCACTGCGGGAGAATGATATGAACTATGTTCTGGAACAAGCCGTGAGCCAGGTGGAAGCCGGGGCGCAGGTGCTGGACGTGAACGTGGGTGCCCCCGGCGTGGATGAACCGGCCCTGATGCCGCAGGTGGTCAAGGCTTTGCAGAGCGTGGTCAGCCTGCCGCTGCAGCTGGATTCCTCCAACGTGCAGGCACTGGAAAACGGCCTGCGGGTGTACAACGGCAAGCCCATCGTCAACTCCACCAACGGCGAGCCGGAAAAGCTCAAGGCCATCCTGCCCCTGTGCAAAAAGTACGGCGCGGCCATCGTGGGCCTTGCCATCGACGAGCGGGGCATCCTGCCCGCCGCAGAGGACCGCGTGGCCATTGCCCGCCGCATCACCGAGGCGGCACTGGAAGCCGGAATCCCCCGCGAGGACATCTACATCGACTGCCTGACCCTCACCGCCAGCGCCCAGCAGAAGGATGTGCTGGCCACGGTGCAGGCGCTGGAAGCCTGCAAGAAGGAGCTGGGCGTGCGCACCATCCTGGGCGTGTCCAACATCAGCTTCGGCCTGCCCTGCCGCCCCTACCTGAACACCACCTTTCTCACCATGGCCATGTATGCCGGGCTGGATCTGGCCATCATGAACCCCTCCAGTGAAGAGATGATGGCCGCCGTATATGCCTACAACGTGCTGACCAACCGGGACGCGCAGAGCATGCAGTACATCGAGCGCTACGCAAACCGGGTGCCTGCCTCCACGGCCCTGAAGCAGGCAGCCCAGGCCGCACCTGCGGCGGCAGCTTCCGACGGGAGCGCTGAAATTTCCGGCCCCTATGCGGCGCTGATCAAGGCGGTGGAAAAGGGCCTGAAGGGCGACGCCGCTGCCCAGACCCGCGCCCTGTTGGCCGAAAAGCAGCCGCTGGAAGTGGTGGACGAAGCCCTGATCCCGGCGCTGGACATCGTGGGTGCCAAATATGAGAAGGGCACCCTCTTCCTGCCGCAGCTGCTGCAGGCCGCCAGCGCCGCCCAGAGCGCCTTTGAGGAGATCAAGACCGCCATTGCCCAGAAGGGCGAGGGCAGCGCCAGCAAGGGCCGCATCGTGCTG
>OGOA01001127.1_pt1 | contig 14515 bp, 7 predicted proteins | sample 1573621 | NCBI WGS metagenome assembly OGOA01 (sample SAMEA2581917, study PRJEB24529) | metagenome | biome: Human gut stool | place: China | collected 2011
AACCGATGTTCACAACTACTTCACGCTTGTTCATTGCGATTACGGTTCCGTCAACAACCTCACGGTCGTTCACTTTGTTAAGCGTACCGTCGTAAGCTTTTTCAAGTTCATCGTGGCTAACGTTGGTTACTGTTTCGCCATTTTCATAAGCATCCCAGTTGAAATCTTCAATAGGAGCTACGTTCTTTAAGTTTTCCATTAATAAATAAATTGTTTAATACTTTAATTAAATAAGACATTATATTATCTATAAATCGGGCGCAAAGGTAGAAATATTTTCTTGATTGACAAAAGAATGGCAGAAGAAAAGAGATTTATATCCGTATTTTTTGTAATATTGCAATTCTTAATTTATACAGTTTTTGCCATGGACGAGAGATTGGACAAAGTCAAGGTGCAATGCGACTATTTACCGCTTATTAATTTTGCGATACAACAAAACGGAGCATCGGTCATTCATCAGCTTTCTATTGAGAACACGACATCTGTCCCACTGAAGGACATTCAAGTAGTAATCACGACAGAACCGACTTTCGGAAACGCCGCTCCGATGGCTGTGGAACAGATCCCGGCAAACGGTTCGATCCGTCTGTCGTCATTCAATCTCACTTTGTCCGCCAACTACTTCACACAACTGACCGAACGTTTATCCGGCAACCTGAAAATTGAAATTACTGCTGAAGCGGAACCGATATTCTGCCAAACATATCCTATCGACATCCTGGCATACGACCAATGGGGCGGACTCAACGTATTGCCCGAAATGCTGGCTGCTTTTATCACTCCCAATCATACGGCTATCTCGCCGATTATCAAAAGAGCTGCTTCCATCCTGGGGCAATGGACCGGCAACCCGTCTCTCGATGAATATCAAAGCCGCACTCCGGACAGGGTGAGGAAACAGATGGCTGCCATCTATACGGCTATCGCGGAGCAACAGATTATATACAGTACCGTTCCCGCCAGTTTCGAAGAATATGGGCAGCGTGTCCGTTTAGCCGATTCTGTGATGGCACAGAAATTGGGAACCTGCCTGGATATGGCTTTGCTCTATGCTTCTTGCCTGGAGGCAATCGGGCTGAATGCTTTAATCGTCATCACGCAAGGGCATGCCTTTGCAGGAGCCTGGCTGGTGCCGGAAACTTTCCCGGATCCTACGATTGATGATGTTTCTCTATTAACGAAAAGAACAGCGGAAGGAATCTACGACATTACTTTGGTTGAAACGACCTGCATGAATATGGGACATTCGTCCGATTTTGACGATGCGGTGAAGAAAGCAAACGGAAAGTTGGCGGACGGGAATAACTTCCTTCTTGCAATAGACATCAAGAGAGCGAGATATTCGGGTGTACGCCCCATCCCTCAACGTATTTTGCACGGACAGGTATGGGAAGTCGACGAAAAAGAGACCAACATTCAGAAAAGTGCCGTTCATGCCACCCCGCAAAGTATCAATCCGTATGATTTATCGGGCAATGAAACCCAGACCGTAATCACCAAACAACTGTTATGGGAAAGGCGGTTGCTGGACTTGAGCCTTCGCAACAACCTGCTGAATATCCGGATTACCAAAAACACGCTCCAACTGATCCCGGCTAATCTGGCCTGCCTGGAAGATGCATTGGCCGACGGTGAAGAATTCCGCATCCTGCACCGCCCTGCCGATTGGGAAAGCCCGGCGATGGATTTCGGAATTTATTCCTCTGTACCGGAGTCTGATCCGGTGGTTGGTTTCATCAACTCGGAGCTTTCACAGAAAAGACTGCGTTTTTATCTGTCCGAAAACGATTTAGGCAAAGCACTGACTCACCTATACCGTTCCTCGCGTACCTCTATTGAAGAAAACGGAGCCAACACTCTTTATCTGGCTCTCGGACTTTTGAAATGGTATGAGACTCCTTCCAGCGAACGTCCCCGCTACGCTCCCATCCTGCTAATGCCGGTTGAAATCATCCGTAAATCGGCAGCTAAAGGCTATGTAATCCGTTCCCGGGAAGAAGAAACAATGATGAACATCACCTTATTGGAAATGCTTCGCCAAAACTTCGGAATCACCATATCAGGATTGGACCCGTTGCCTACCGACGAAAGCGGCGTAAACGTCAAGCTGATCTATTCCATTATCCGCAACAGCATTAAGAACCAGCGTAAATGGGACGTGGAAGAGCAGGCCATCTTAGGCATCTTCTCTTTCAATAAGTTCATCATGTGGAATGACATTCACAATAATGCCAATAAACTGGTTCAGAACAAAATTGTGTCAAGCCTCATCAACGGAAAGATAGAATGGGAAGCCGCAACAGAAGAAATAGACGCAACGGATATGGACAAACAACTGTCGCCAACGGACATCGTTCTGCCTATCATCGCCGATTCTTCGCAATTGGAAGCCATTTACGAAGCCGTACACGATAAGACTTTTATCCTGCACGGCCCTCCGGGAACGGGTAAATCGCAAACAATTACCAATATCATCGCCAACGCGCTTTACAAAGGGAAACGTGTCTTATTCGTTGCGGAAAAAATGGCTGCCCTCTCCGTTGTTCAAAACCGACTGGCAGCTATCGGTTTGGCTCCGTTCTGTTTGGAAATTCATTCCAACAAAACAAAGAAATCCGCTGTTATCTCACAACTGAAAGAAACAACGGAAATTATCAGGCAGACACCTCCCGAAGAATTCAAAAAGGAAGCGGAGCGTTTGCTGAATTTGCGGGCGGAACTGAATCAGTATATTGAAGCCCTGCATAAAGAATATCCGTTCGGAGTTTCACTATACGACGCCATTATCCATTATCAATCTGTAGACGTCGAACCTTGTTTTGAGATTCCACAACCTTATCTGGATACATTAGACAAAGATACATTTGCGCAATGGGAAGAGGCTATCGAATCGTTAGTCAGAACCGCCAATGCGTGCGGACACCCTTATCGGCATCCATTAACAGGCATCTCGATTTCCGAGTATTCATCTGCCGGAAAAGAAGAAGCCTCTCAATTACTTACCGGTTTCATAGATTTATTAAATACCATCCGGCAGAAGTTGGATGTATTTTCCGTACTTCTGAAAGATACGGATATACATCCTACACGCAAGGATTTCCAAACGATTGCCTGTATCATCCGGAGAATACTCGATATTCCGGAGCTGACTCCGGGATTGCTGACTCTGCCGTTATTGAATGAAACGCTGAATGAATATCGTGAAGTGGTGGTTCATGGGCAAAAACGTGATGAACAAAGAAAAGAGATAGAGGCAGGATTCACCAAAGAGATTCTGTCTATCAACGCAAAGCAGACGGTAGCCGAATGGAACCGGGTATCCGATCAATGGTTCCTTCCCAGATATTTCGGTCAGCGAAAAATCAAAAAGGCTATCAACATCTATGCTTTAAAAACGATTGAGACAGAAGACATCAAACCGCTACTCCACCGGATTATCCGGTATCAGGAAGAAGAGGACGCTGTTCAGAAATACACCGGTCAACTCCCCTCTTTGTTCGGACGATTCGGCAAGAATGAGGATTGGACTGTCATTGAGCAGATTATCAATGACATGGCTTCTCTTCACTCGCATTTGCTGAATTACGCAAAGGACATAGCCAAGGTGTCACAAATCAAACAGAATTTGTCTGTACAGCTCACAGAAGGAATTCAAACATTCAGAGATATTCACGCTCACTCTTTCAATGAACTGTATCAGTTGTCGGATACACTCACAGTCATTGAAAAGAAGTTGTCCGGCACGTTGGGTATATCAACAGAAGAGCTTTATACCTCTTCGGCCGACTGGATAACGATTGCGCTATCGAAAGCCCAAACCTGGAAGGATAACCTCGACAAACTCAAAGACTGGTATCAGTGGTTACAAGCATACCAAACTCTGAATAAACTGGGAATCGGATTTGTCGCGACAGAATATAAGGAAAAGAATATCCCTACCGACCAACTGACAGACATCTTCTGCAAGAGTTTCTACCAGGCGGTTATTCAGTATATCATTGCCAAAGAACCCACGCTGGAATTATTCAACGGCAAGATATTCAACGATATTATTGCTAAATACAAACAAATATCCGCCAAATTCGAAGAAACGACCAAAAAAGAATTGTTTGCGCGACTAGCTTCCAACATTCCGTCTTTTACTCACGAAGCTATCCAAAGTTCCGAAGTGGGCATCCTTCAAAAGAATATCCGCAACAATGCCCGTGGCATCTCCATCCGCAAACTGTTCGACCAGATTCCTACTTTATTGTCGCGTATGTGTCCGTGTATGCTGATGAGCCCGCTTTCGGTAGCTCAATTCATTGATACGGATGCTGACAAATTCGATTTGATTGTCTTTGACGAAGCGTCACAGATGCCTACTTATGAAGCGGTGGGCGCTATTGCCCGAGGCAAAAACGTGATTATCGTGGGGGACCCGAAACAAATGCCTCCTACCAGTTTCTTCTCGGTCAACACCATTGATGAAGACAACATTGAAATGGAAGATTTGGAGAGTATCCTTGACGACTGTCTCGCTCTGTCTATCCCTTCCAAATATTTATTATGGCACTACCGAAGCAAACATGAGAGCCTCATCGCTTTCAGCAACTCCGAATATTACGATAACAAACTGATGACTTTCCCTTCTCCGGACAACATTGAATCGAAAGTCAGGATAGTCAACATCGACGGTTATTATGATAAAGGCAAATCGCGCCAAAACCGGGCGGAAGCTCAAGCGGTGGTAGACGAAATAGCCAGAAGATTGAGAAGCGAGGAATTAAGAAAGAAAAGTATCGGTGTAGTGACTTTCAGCATCGTTCAGCAAGCCTTGATAGAAGACTTACTTTCCGACCTCTTTATCTTCCATCCCGAACTGGAAACTCTTGCCCTGGAATGTGACGAACCGTTGTTTATCAAAAACCTGGAGAATGTGCAGGGAGATGAACGGGACGTTATTCTCTTTTCTGTGGGCTACGGTCCGGATGCAGAAGGACGTGTCAGCATGAATTTCGGCCCATTGAACCGGGTAGGTGGCGAAAGAAGGTTGAATGTGGCCGTTTCACGTGCCCGGTATGAGATGATTATCTATTCCACTTTAAGATCGGATATGATTGACCTGAACCGGACTTCCTCTATCGGAGTAGCCGGATTAAAACGTTTCCTCGAATATGCGGAGAAAGGAACTAGGAATACAATCAACAGTGTGACAGCCCAATCAACGGAAACAGCAGCCTCCATCGAGAATATCATTGCCGATAAACTGCGTTCATTGGGATACACCGTGCATACAGACATCGGATGCTCCGGTTACAAAATAGATATAGGTATTGTTGACACCGAAAATACCTCCAACTATCAATTAGGTATTATCTGCGACGGCAAAAACTACAAACGTACCAAGACCGCACGTGACCGGGAAATTGTGCAAAACAATGTACTGAAAGCACTCGGCTGGGATATCTACCGAATATGGACTATGGACTGGTGGGAAAAACCGGACGAAGTAATAGCTGCTATTCAAGAGGCTATCGCACGCAAAAAGAGTTCAAAGGTTAATGCCCAAACAACGACAAGCATCGGAATTGGTTCTGATCCAATGACAGCAGAAAAAGAATCTGTGAACAAAGAGTCGACAAACAAAGAAAAAATAACAAAAGAAGAGCCAATAAAAGAAGCAGTACCGACTGCAGAGAGAGATAACAATGAAATTTCATTTGTACTCAAAGCATCACCTGCCACTTCTGAAAAGCAAACTGCTTCCGCATCTTCCGCACAAAGCGGAATACAGCAAAAGTACCGATCGGCAAAGATCACTCCAGGCAGCTATTCGCCGGAAGACTTTTTCTTTAGTGAAAGCTATTCTATCCTCACTTCTCAAATACGGAAGATTATAGAGAATGAAGCTCCGGTCAGCAAATCATTGCTTTGCAAGAAGATTCTGTCTGAATGGGGAATCAGTCGTTTGGGAGCACGGGTAGAAACACAGATAGAGACGGCTTTAGATGCACTAAATATCTATCGTACTGAACATGAAGGATTTGTTTTCTGCTGGAAAAACAGAGAGCAATGCATCTCCTACTCTATTTATCGTCCGGTTTCCGAGCGGGAAGCGACAGATATAGCTCCCGAAGAGATAGCCAATGCCATCCGACAACTGTTGACAGACTCCATCAGCCTGCCTGTGGCAGATTTGATAAAAGCATGTGCACAACAATTCGGCTTTGCCCGTATGGGATCGAACATAGACGCTGCCATGCAAAGAGGTATTCGCGAAGCCGTGAAAAGGAATTATGCCAAAATTGAAAACGAACGGGTGACGATTGCGGATTAAATGTTGGTTCGAGTGATCCTGTCTAGTAGATTCAGGTGACAGGAATTAGATCAATACCCTTTCTCCAAACGTTTCAGGGCAGCAATAGAATCGGATACATAGCTATTGTCCGGTTCTATTGACCGCCAATAACACAGCTCTCCAATCAGCCGTTTTAGATAGACAGGATCACTCGAACCAATCCGTCGCTGATGTTCTGCCAAACCTTTCGTCAGAATGAAATAGACATTCTTCCGGATTTCCCTCTTTCTGGCTTTAGGGATAGTCAGTTTCACACCGGAAGAGATGGACACTCCCGTGATAATCTTTCTACCATACTCATTGATGAAACGGGTCTTTTTATGATTCGGTTCGAATTTCTCATCACGAATGATTTGTTTAATACGGGGAATAATCTGCTCTTTGGGAAATACATCTCCCGAAAAAGTCAGGTCATCGGCATACCGGGTATAAGTCAGTCCGTATTCCGCTGCCAATGCCGCCAACTTCCTATCCATCTCATAACTAACGATATTACTTAACGACGGACTTGTAGGCGCTCCCTGCGGCAAATGTCTGTGCAAACAACACAACGTTCCCAATACTTTAGATACATTTTCCGGATAACCGATCTTCTCAAATGTCTTTTTCACTCTCGGACTCCGTATAGAAAAGAAAAAATCATGAATATCCATTTTCAACACATACCGCTTTCCTAAATGAGGATTGGCATTGTCGACTACAGAATGACCGTTCCGGAAACCTACCGCTGCCGGATGAATCATCGTTACAGGTGATAATATACGTGAATTAATAGTCGCTTGAATGGATTGCATTGTTTTGTTAGGAGCAGAGATCATACGATACCCTCCTTTTCTTTTTCTCATCCAAAATTCCCGGTAATGTACAGAAACGTTTCGTAGTATTTCCTTCAATTGTCCCGTTTCCATTCCCAACAGATTGGCACACCAGACAACAGCCGATTCATCATACTTTTGAACATACTGTGCTCTTGAAACTGTCGCTCCCAAAGCATGCCTAAGCCAGGCTCCATGCTCCCATTTTACTTTAGTAGTCTTTTCTTCCTTACTACCGTCTGTCGCTTTCCATCTTTTATACCCCTCTTGTTTTCTGCTTGAGGAAATCATCTTATAAATCAGAAAACCTGTGACAATAAGTATCGTTATTAGAATTCCGTCCATTTTGTATTATGTATATAAACAAAGAGAAGAGAGGATGAGTTATTTACTAAAATAAATTTAGGTATTTATACCTTAGAATTTATTTTCTAGGAAAAACACCTGTGCTTACGAGGCGACTACACCTCTTTGATGCTAAATTCGGCCCTCATCCTCTCTTATACAAAGATAAGTATAATCTTTCGATAAAACAACCGGAACGGGGAAAAACTATCGGTTGAACAACTCAAACGTGAACTTACAGCCTATTCCTCCCAATTTCCAGTTTTCGCTGCTCACAAAAACTCCAAAATCAAAGATATGCGTACCAATGCCATACCCTACTTCCAGATAAGGCTGAAGGTGCGGCATAGTGAGCGCACCGACATAAATGCGTTCATTTTGCACATAACGGGTGTACTTCATCAGATGTCTCAATATAAGGAACGGGGCTTCGTAAGTAAAATGCCCGCGCACATACCGGCGGGAAGAGTTGTACCAGCGTCCGTCAAGCACTTGGAATACTCCGCCGATTTCGTCATTCCAACCTACGGGAAGATTGTGACGGGAAAAATTGGCAAAGTCAACAAAATATAACTCATCCTGATTAGTAAACGCTCCGAAGCCGAAACGATAATAAATATTACGCATCAATCCCATCCGGATTTGATGCTGAAGGTCAAACTCTATTCTTTCATATTCGCCCGTACTTTTAAATACTCCTTTAATTCCCCGTTCATAATCGACCGAGAAAGTTGGATAGATAGAATGCAAGTTTATCTTTCGCTTTCCGTTCATATAATAATAGAGTCCCGGCGTCCACTCTATCCGGATGCGGGGAGCAAAACTGATATAAGTGTTCTTGAATTTATCCATAAACTCCGGAGGCGGCATCGGATAATCACCGGTAATCACAAAACGGGAAGGCTCTACGGCTGTTCTTTTATGGGCAGAGAAACCCAGCCCGATATCCAGTCCGTTGACTATCTCAACTGTATGGCGGAAGTTAAAATACAAGTCCTTGAAATAATCAAGATGAATTAAATCGAAATTAAAGATACTATCCGGCATGGCTTTCAGTTCGTCGAGCACCTTACTGCTATAAATACGGTTACCATTACCCACATTCAACCGGAAGAATCCCCGTTTCTGCGGCCAGTATTCAAAGTCGGCATTCAACGACCAGTAAAACTCTTTACGCGTAAAGTTGTATCCGAGTTTAGGCACAATACGAAGTAATTTATCCCCTCTGAAAAGACGGTTGTAACGGAAACCCTGCCGATAAGACAAACCGTTGCTTCCGCTATAACTGAATAAAAGCGGATTTATAAACGGAGAAAACCGTACGCTTCCGATATTGGACAAATTGAATTTATAATCTTCTACCATCAAATCGCCCATCGTTCCCCAAAAGGCCTGACTCTTGGATGGCTTTTGTATGGTAGCCGTGTCACGTCTAAGCGCATTGTCGAAATATAGTTTTTTCTCGCTCTCGTTCAAAGGGATCGGGCGCATGATAGCAAAGGTAGAGGCGTCCGTCTTATAAGCATTCGTATCACACTGCAAGGAGAAAGATTCCGAAAGATTATATTTCCTCTTCTCTTTCTTACGTACCTTTTTTTCTTTCAGTTCGATGGATTTATAATCTAAAGAAGCGGTATAATTACCATCTACCTTATTTCCGAGGAATTTGAAAAGGGCTTCTACATCATAACGCACCGGCAGAAATTCATTTTTCTTGCCGACATCTCCCATCTTAATCCAACAGGTAAATGTTATCAGTTCCGATCTTCCCGAAAAACGGATTTCACGAACACTCCAGACGTTGCTGCTAACCACCATATATCCACCTACCAACTGATCGCTCTTGGTACGGGGAATAAAGCGGACTCGATAATCCAGATTATTAGGATCTCCCATCACACTGTCTATCTGGTATTTATAGTATTTCTGTCCGTTTTTAGCCAGTGGTGATAACAAGCGTTCATCATTCAGCAAAGACGAAGAGTAGATATTTACATTAAAGTATTCGAGCAAGCCCGGCAATCCCCTGTTTCCTCTCACCGTTCCCTGGGAGGCTTTTACTTTCTGGTCGTAAATATTGGGAGCCGTATAATGCAGGTCACTGTACGTTTCAAGCAGATATTCGCGAACCCCCTTTTGCAAACGAAACATGGAAGGCACATAGCGGAGAATAAAATTCTTCTTCTGAATGTCCATCTTACCTTTTATATATAGGTTCGCGCGATAATCGCTGACTATCGTTTCATACAAAGGCGCAAAGGTCATCACACGTTCTATGATGGAGTCGGCAGAGATTTCCTGATGAGTATAAGGATTCATTATATAATTATTGGCTGCCCCCTTTGATATAAAAGAGAACAGACACAATATGCATCCTATCAATATTTTATCTCTCAATCGTCGTATCTCCTTCATTAACGTAGGCAAATATAAAAAAGAATATCGAAAAGCAATGGAATTAAGCTACTAAAAAGAGTTATCAGGGGAAGGAAGCTTTTCACACCGGATTAATATAAATATAAGAATAAACAAAAACGACTCATGTTTGAATGCATGAGTCGCCTATTAATAATAGGAGAAAGATTATAATTTCTCTATTTCTTCTTTCGAAATACCCGTAGATTTTATGATAATATCATTATCCACCCCTAATTCTTTCAATTTACGGGCTGTTTCTCGTATACCTTTTTGTATACCTTTTTGTTCTGCAAAGTCCAACGTATTAAAATAATCGTTGTAAACTTTCCATTCTTCCTCGTACTGCATTCTTTCCTCCTGGGTCATATTCGCTTTGGAGGCTAACTTTTCCAGTCGTTCAAAAACGGCTTTACGAGCCTTGAAAGGCATTCGATCAAGTGTATCCATGTGCTTTAATATATAAATCCAGCGTTCAAAATCATTTTCACATTCATCCTCTTCTTTATTAAAGTTCGGCAATTCAATAAAAATCTGCCGGAACTTACTATTGAAAAGCTTACCTGTATCCCTGTCAGAAAGGATAACATCCGTTCTGATTTTAGAGGGTATATCCTTGTCCATCACGAAGTTCATGAAGAACACTCCGTACACAGCATCTAATTGAAAGTTCCAAATCCCTTTTCTCGCTTGTTGGGTAATAGCCCTAGAGAGATAGAAAAGGGCACGGTCTTTAAAGTAAGGCTGTTCCCGGTTCTGCATTTCTACGATAATATGTTCCCCCGTATTGGTTCTACAATATATATCATAGATAAGTCCTCGTTCTGTTTTTACTTCCGGCTGCTGTTCGTTGTTAAGGAACTGGATGTCGGTAATTACATGCTCTCCTACGAGCAAATCATTCAAGAAGTCGATTAATAACTCCTTTTCTACCTCTCTGCCGAATAAAAACTTAAAGCCAAAATCGGTAAAGGGATTGATAAATCTTCCCATTATATGCTGTGTCTCAATTATAAAACAAAGATAGAGTTTTTTTGTTGAATAGTGTCAAGTATGGGATAAAATAAAATGTTTAGCAGTGTGAAAAGAAATGAATGTCGCTATGGGCAAACATTTACAATTCCTTACTCAAATGGCCATGAATAGCCAAATATTCAAACTGTTGTACAAAAACTATCACAACCATTATAAAGTTTGGTTAAACAGATGGCTAAAGAAATGGACCAACAGAAGCAATAAGAACAGAAGTTGGAGAATCAACAGAGGGGGTATCTTTAGAAAAATACATTCATTTCTAAAAATACCCCCTTTAAAATAGGGGTACTTTCAGAAAAAACATATAATTTTGCGCCATCAACCGATAAAAAGTAGACCATTTATGTCAAAAATGCGTTTTTTTGCCTTACAAGAGCTTTCCAACCGGAAACCTCTGGAAGTAACTGCTCCTTCCAACAAACTCTCTGATTATTATGGTAGCCACGTGTTCGACCGCAAGAAGATGCAGGAGTATCTTCCCAAAGAAGCCTACAAAGCTGTAACCGATGCTATCGAAAAAGGTACGCCTATCAGCCGCGAAATAGCAGATTTGATTGCTAACGGCATGAAAAGTTGGGCCAAGTCACTCAACGTCACTCACTACACACACTGGTTCCAGCCTCTGACAGACGGAACAGCCGAGAAACATGACGGTTTTATCGAATTCGGCGAAGACGGCGGAGTAATCGAACGCTTCTCCGGAAAACTACTGATCCAGCAAGAACCGGATGCCTCTTCTTTCCCTAACGGCGGTATCCGCAACACTTTCGAAGCACGAGGATATACAGCATGGGATGTTTCTTCACCGGCATTCGTGGTAGACACCACTCTTTGTATCCCCACTATCTTCATTTCTTATACAGGTGAAGCACTGGATTACAAAACTCCCTTATTGAAAGCACTTGCCGCCGTAGATGCTTTTATATCTAACGGTGTGTATACATCTATAGCTATCACACCTTCTTTAGATAGCTTACGAAAGTATATGGATAAATATATTGAATTTGCACAAGTACTAATTCAAAAATACGAAAACGATGCTTTTGAATTGAGATTTTCTGAGGAGTTACTCAATGGTCGATGTATATCAAATGCAGAAAACATTAATTCTGAATATAGAGAACTAATGTCTAACATCCAAAAAGAACTTTATGGTTCCGATTATAAACTATGGGAATTTGTAAAGACACTAACAGATAACCCTAAGATAACAAACTGTTCTTTTGGGAGTATCAGTATTAATTCCACTGGTGATGTTTTTCTTTGCCCAAGAATTAGCGACCTAAAATCAATAGGGAATATTAGAACTAAAAAGTTTAAGGATATAAACGATGAAGCTATTACAGCTGAAAGTTTAACCTCTATCACAAATCTTATACCATGTAATACATGTGAACTACGATACATATGTGGAGGTGGTTGTAGAATAGAGGAATACCCTGGACTTACTTATAGAGAAACATTTGTAGGTATTAATCCTAAAGAATATCCCCGTCTTGAGTGCAATAAAAATCTGAAAAAAAAATTTTATGATCTTATGATAGAAAGTAATGAATATTTCTATAGAGATTTAAATGAGGAATAAAAATATTATAAGAAAGGTATCAATAAAGAGGATACCTATTTGTTTAACATATAAATTTATATAATATGGTTATTGAATTTGAAGTAAAAAAACAATGCCATCGTATTATAAAGATGGCAAAACTCAGAAGTCATTGTACTTGTTGGGGACCATGGTTTAAAGACCGTTAAAATTTTAGATACAGTTCATAAACAATTTATTATGAACTGTATCATTTTAATCAAATATCAATAATATACAATGAATAAACTTTTTGAAGTACCATATAATTTCTCAAAAACGTTACTATCGTTTTATAAGAAAAATCAGCAGAACATCAGCTTTTTATTTGTGCCTCCATATATGAATGATTCTATAAATACGCGCACATCTATAGAAACACATAGAAAAGGGTCATGTTATATGCCAAGAACAAGGGAAGAATATGAAGAGCATTTGAACAATATTGTTAAGGCTGGGTTAAAATTTGTTATATTATGGCAGGATCCCAATTTATCAATTTCTAAAGACATGATTCTTTACTACAAAGAATTAGGTGCGGCTGGATTCATAATTGGGAATAATGACAGTGCAAAGATAATAAAAGATATAGATGCAAATCTTGTTGTTATTTGCAGTTTAGTACAACGTATTTGTTCTCAAGCCTTAACGCGAGATTTTAAATACTATGACAAAGTTCTATTATATTATCCATATAATAGAGGAATAGATGCACTTAAAGAATTATTTTTCATGAAGGAAAAAATCATACTAATGCCGAATACGCTTTGTCATGTAGATTGTCCATCGATGCACCATTGGTTTCCTAATTTAAAAAGAAACTTTTCGCAAAAAACAGATTGTCCAGCTATAGTCGATGTAACAATGTCGGGCTTTATTTCTCCTGAAGACTTATATCTATTTGATGAGCATATAGGAGGGTATAAAATTCAAGGAAGAGAATATACTACTGACCTTATCATTTATATATGCTCAATATATTTTGAAAGGACTTCATCTGTTGAACTATTAAATGCTATGATGGGAGAAGACTTAGCTAGGAAAATGCTTCTTAATAAACAATCTATGCTATTAGAAGACTATTACAATATAAAAAGCAATAAAATAAAAAGTAACTATTATCCATATTGAGACTGTAATTCAAACTGTGTCAATCCTTAACAAACCTGATTATCTAAAATCTTACTTTCGGATAAATATCTGAAAGTAAGACATTTATCCGAAAGTAATGTTGAACCAAATGAATGACAGACTAAAGGATTGACACTGTTCTATTTACGAACCCTTCCTATTTATATTGGTCCACCTCTCATTTTTATATCATTATTTATACAAAGAATACATTTCTATGAGCCATTTTTCATGCTCAATATTAACATTCTTTTCTTTTGCTATTAAACGCAAATCATCAACTTTCTGAATAAAAATCTCTTTGTATTCTTTATTAATGAAATTGCAAAAAAAATCAGAGATTTCGTCAGATATAGATGCATTTCCTATTCTCTTGCCATCCATAAATAATAATGTAGGTAGAGTGTACCTTCTCATAGCACATAAAAAGTGGAGTAGAAGGAAATGTTGAATAATGATTATGTATTCCCTATAATCGTCTGTAGTAAATTCACTGTCTTTTTTAATTAGACGATGGCATTTTGATACTCTATTAAAATTATTTACAGTGTCAAATTGGTATAGATAAAAAATATTGTTACCAGCTTTACATTCATTAATGTATGTCTTAGACCAATTTATTGAAGAACAAACATCGACATTAACTGATAAATGTTGACCGAATCCCTTTGTATCTAGAAGAGGTCTAGACGGATAAATAAAGGTGTTTTTATTCATTGTAAACTTTTGGTTATTTATTGAGTTTGCAAGCACCATTAGTTCATAATCATAACCATTATAGTTGTTTGTTTCAATACTTTGGAAATTAAATAGGGTACCAAAATAATTTTGAACTGAAATAAGACC
>OGOA01001140.1_pt1 | contig 14400 bp, 12 predicted proteins | sample 1573621 | NCBI WGS metagenome assembly OGOA01 (sample SAMEA2581917, study PRJEB24529) | metagenome | biome: Human gut stool | place: China | collected 2011
CTTAGAAAATATCCTGAATTCGATTCATATTTCAGAAAAAGCAGACCATCAAATATCAATAAGGTTACTGTCAGATATGAAACACCTATGGGTAAACAGGCTCAGCTTGACTGGAAAGAATCTATTCCGTTTATTCTTTATTCAGGTGAAACTATAGAAGTGAATATTTTTGTCCTGTTGCTTTCGTATTCAAGATTCAGAGTATACAGGGTTTCACTTTCTAAAACACAGGATATACTCTTTTCGTTAGTTCATGGATGACGGTAATGAGGCGGAAAGAGAGATGGCTATGCATTTCTATTATGTACTTCTTGGCAATTGCACAGAGGTGTGGGCCTTCGGTGGCGTGATAAGCCGAGGCATGGCTCGTGAGATTGGTGTTGCCATGAAAAGAAGAATTGCACTTAGGGCAGCGGATGTATTCGCCCTTGGAATTAAGAATTAAGCATCTCTTTTTGCGAGTCGATTCAAGATACGCATCTTTTTCTTTCCAGAATTCTTCCATGTAGGATTCGACCTGATCCTTATGGATAGATGTGAAACCTACAAGAATCTTTCTACCGCAAATATTCCAGGCCTCGAAGTTGTTCTCGACGATTCCGTCATTGCGCTTGCGAAAACCGTCCCTTACATCCTGATGGTAATTCTTTAAAACTTCATGTGCTAAGAATGGAACTAATGCCTCATTCTCCTTTGGTGCTACGCCATTGTAGCTCTTCTTGTTACTGCAATCATAAAGGTGTGTTCCCAGAAAGCTTTAGCTTCAAGAAAAAACCTCCATGTTATAATGAGTTTAAGGTTCGCCAACCAAATTCAATACAACAAGGATGTATCTGAACAGGAGAAATATGCGGTTATTCTTTCTCATATTTGTACAAATAGGATATATAGTGAAGGATACAAAAGCATTATATGCGATTATTTGCAGAAAGTAGTTCCATTTCATATTGATGGAAAGGTTTCGTATATAGAAGTGATTTGTATATTGTTGTCAGTTGAAATGAATCAATATTATTCTACAAAACAGGCATTGGATTGTATTTTTAGAGATGGTGCCATATAAAAGTTTATAATGATTATGATATGTGATGGCTGGATTTTAAAAGAAAGTTGCAGAACATGAAGAATAGAATAATTTATTGGCAATTTTCAAAAACTTCTGCCAAAGTGAGCTGCTTATATGTTATCATATAGGTATATCTTCTTTAGGTGGATTGGTTGATATTTTCTTAACAACTCTATTTTACCATAAACATTGATGATATATTTTATTTTAAAAAGCTGATTCTGGGGTTCCCAGGGTGGAATTGATTATAGAAAGTATGGAGTGTTAAGTAATTTATGTAATTTATGTAATGAACAATAATGATATTCCCACAGTTTGATAATATTGATGTCATTAATGGTATTAGGAAATAAATATGATCCTTTGGCAAAATTAGTCAAACCACATATTACAGTTGGTAAACTGGGTAATATACAAGAACTTAAAAAAGCTTTTGAAAGACTGATGGTGATTATGAGTGAGATATTATGAAATTAAGAATTAATTACATAGATAATTTGAGAACGATTATGATATTTCTGCTGATACCATATCATTTGGCTATGGCTTACAATATCTGGGGTGAACCTAATTATATTTTTTTGGAAGGAAATAAGGCGATTTCTTCAATTGTTGTGTTTATGTCACCATGGTTTATGCCTACTATGTTTTTGCTTGCCGGAGTATCGGCATGCTTTTCACTAAAGAAAAGAACTGGCTACGCTTTTCTTAAAGAAAGATTCAGGAGATTAGGTATACCATTCTTATTTGGAGTTATATTTTTGAATCCAGTATTAAGTTATATTGCAGACAAAACACATAACGGATATAAAGGTAATTATTTTGAACATTATGCAGTTTATTTTACGAGATTCACTGATTTAACAGGTTATGACGGAGGATTTACACCCGGACATCTATGGTTTATAGCGGTGTTAATGCTGATTTCCGTTATCGGCTATGGAATAATTAAAGTAATTGATAGATTGAGTAAAAATAACGGAAAAGTTTTATGTATCGTTGATTGTGTAATAATTATTTTATCAATTGCAGCGTTTGATATAGCAATCGGAGGAAAGAAGATTGTAACATACCTTGGAGTATATTTGATAGGGTATTATCTATTTAGTCAACAATCCTTCATAGAAAAGTTAATGAGATACAAAGGCTTTATTATTACGGTTTTTGTTATCGCTTCAGCCATGAATGTTGTCTTGTATATGTATATTGGAAACCATGAGGTAATGAATGAGATTTGTAATTATATGTCCTTTATTGCAGGGATTCCGGCACTTATTTGTATAGGAAAAATGTATTTAGATTATACGAATGAGATGTGCAGTTATTGCTCAGGATTGTCATATACCTTTTATATTGTTCATTTGCCTGTTGTTGTATTGTGTCAGTATTTTATTGCGTTAACAGGTATTGGATGTATATATAATTTTGTGATTTCTTTTGTAATATCAGTAATTACAACATGTGGCATATGCTTTACCTTTTGCGGAAAAAATAATTTTTGAATATATTTTCCTGTATCGGCTGATTTTATTCCAATTAGCATGAAAACCCATTTTATCAAGCAGTTGTTTCGCTTTAAGATGAGGACACTGCTTAAGTACAGTTTTTATAAGTTTTGAAAGAGCAGTTTTAAAGAGTCTGAGAACCAAATCTTACGGGAAACCAAATTAAATAAAAGTATATTAAATGAAGTATAGGTAGTCTTTTGCAGCTGCATATATTGTTTTTTGAAGGAATATTAAGTGATGTTCTGTAAACGCTTACTTTTATTTTGCGCTTATATTTATTTGTATAGGAATTGAAGAATATAAAAAATATAGGATGATATTTACAAAATTCTTTATCTGTGAATAGAATTTTGGAATCGTCAATTTTAACTTTTCCGATATTTTTATCATTGATCATGGTCATAAAAGTGCCATAATCTACATCTGTAATCTGTTTTTCATCAATATTGGGGTGAGAATTAGATTGAATAGTATGATTACTGCGGTAATAATACAATAAAGGCTTTTTGGGAGATTGTACTTCTTTCATTTGGAACTCCTTTCTGCTGATTTGTTTTATTTTTGATAAAAATTATATATATTTTTGAAATTGGTTGTTTAATATTAGAATAAATATTCCGATAATATTTATAATAAGTATTCTGTTATCAGAGCAGTTACATAATAAGCGAATGTACATTAGATATAACATACCGCAGGCAGCACAAATAGTTTTATTGTAGAATCAAACCTAATATTTGAAAATAATTCTTTTGAAATTAAAAAATATCTGCGGATTGGAGGTTGCTATGATTATATCGGAAGCAAGAAATAAATATAGTGAATATGGGAAAAAGCTTAATAAACTGGGAGCAGAGCTTTCTAAAAAAAGAGATACTGCAAAAGAGAATGCAAAGCTTACAAATGACAAAAGCTATTTTGATGAAGCTGCAACACTTGAACTTTCAATCAGTGATGTTGATGAAAAGATAAAAGATAACAAAAAAGCTATGGAAGAACTGAATAAACAGTGGCAGTTAGAATATGATGCACAGCTTCAAAAGAATAGTAAAAAGAAAAGTGAAAAGAGTGCGGCCAATGCAGCTAAGGTAATGGAGGTAGCAAGAAGGATAGCAGCAGGAGAATCAGTTCCATGTTCTGATGAAAAGAAGCTTATGGATTATAATAGTAAATTGTATTTTGCTGTGAAGCAGGCGGGGGCAATGGCAAGAATTAACAAGAAACGTATTAAAAAATACAAATCACTTTGGGAGCAGGAAGAAGAAAATAAAAACAATAAGAAAGATGAAAAAGACCCTGCACAGGCGGCAGACAATGCAACAGTACAGGCAGACATTCCTGATATGTCTATGACAGAAGAATCACAGTCTGATAGTGGTACACAGAATGAATAGCATCAGCCTTTATCAGTGGTTTATTAGATATTAAATATGCCTGTAAAATGTGAATTATCATACTTAATATACAATCTCTTGTGTATTAGAAACATTTTGTAAAAATATGACAGCAGATATTACAAGGATTTATATAAAAATACATATAAAATACATGCTGCCAGCACTGTAATAATTGACATGTCAGAATAAAAATTTTATAATATATACAATATTTTTCTGGGGAGCTAAAAGAAGCTTCTGTATAAGAAATGTTTATATTATATAGATATTAATGTTTTTTTATTGATTTTGAATATCTGTATATTGTATGTTCTGATTACAGCGGTTTGATGCTGAGAGGGAATACATTCCGACCCATTGACCTGATGTGGATAATGCCACCGTAGGAAGATCTTAATTGATATAGAATGGAAATTAGAATCTTTAATTATAATTCATATTTAATCCCGATCTTATTACATTTTCAGAAAAGTATAATATATTAATTCAGGAGGTTCATCGTGGAATATACTACACAGATGGATGCTGCACGTAAAGGTATTATTACAAAAGAGATGGAAATCGTTGCAGCTAAAGAAAATATTGAAGTTGAAAAGTTAAGAGAGCTTATGGCAAAGGGACAGGTTATAATTCCTGCCAACAAAAATCATAAGTGTCTTGATCCTAATGGTATTGGTTCTAAGTTAAGAACAAAGATTAATGTTAATCTTGGAACCAGCCGTGACTGTATAGACATGGACATGGAGCTTGAAAAGGTCAACAGTGCAGTAAATATGGGCGCAGAGGCAATTATGGATCTTAGTTCATTTGGGGATACACAGAAGTTTCGTCGTAAGCTTACATCAGAATGTAAAGCAACAATAGGAACAGTTCCTATTTACGATGCAGTTGTATATTATCATAAGGCATTAAAGGATATTACAACGGAAGAATGGCTTAAGATAGTTGAAATGCATGCTAAAGATGGTGTTGACTTTATGACAATCCACTGTGGGATTAATAAGGCAACAGCTAAGAGATTTAAGGAAGCAAAGAGACTTACCAATATAGTTTCAAGAGGTGGATCAATCATATTTGCCTGGATGGAAATGACAGGAAAGGAAAATCCATTCTATGAACACTATGACTGGATACTTGATATCTGTCAGAAATATGATGTTACAATGAGTCTTGGTGATGCATGCAGACCGGGATGTATAGATGATGCGTCTGATATATCACAGATTGAAGAGCTTGTAACTTTAGGTGAACTTACAAGACGGGCATGGGAAAAGAATGTACAGGTTATGGTTGAAGGACCTGGACATATGCCACTTAATCAGATTAAAGCAAATATGGAGATTCAGAGTACTATCTGTAAAGGAGCACCATTTTATGTATTGGGACCTCTTGTCACAGATATTGCACCGGGTTATGATCATATTACAGCAGCAATAGGTGGAGCAATTGCAGCTACATACGGAGCATCATTTCTTTGCTATGTAACACCGGCAGAGCATTTAAGACTTCCGGATCTTGATGATGTTAAGGAAGGTATTATTGCATCTAAGATTGCAGCTCACGCAGCAGATGTGGCAAAGGGTATACCGGGAGCTGCTGAATGGGATAAGAAAATGAGCTATGCCAGAAAGAAGCTTGATTGGGAAGAGATGTTTGACCTTGCCATTGACCCTGAGAAGGCAAGAAGATACAGAGAGTCATCAAAGCCTGAAAAAGAAGATACATGTTCAATGTGCGGTAACTTCTGTGCTGTAAAGAACATGAACAGAATATTAGACGGAGAAATAGTAAGTATCTTTGATGAATAATTGACATTTTGAAAAGGTGTAAAAAAACAGACGGGATATATTATATTTATTGTTGAACAGATGATAAGAACGAAGTCTTTCTAAAGATGAGTTCTTATTCATATGATTAACAGAGAATATAATATATTACGTCTGTTTATTTATATTTCAAAATCTTGTGCTATTTTAATTTACATTTCATAGCAGTATTAATTATCAAATTCCACTTCCCTGTTTTTCTTAAAGATTCGGCTGTAATCAACAACATAGAGAATTATGTACATTATCGCTGTCAGTATTATGGCTCCGGCTACGTCAGTTACGGAATGTTGTTTTATAAATACTGTTGAAAGGCATATGAGCATACATAGTATGAATGAAGCTGCTTTTACGGCTTTGTGTTCTTTAAGATATGAACATTTTCTTATGGCAATATCGACAACAATTGAACTGTATACATGTATGCTTGGAAATACGTTAGTAGGTGTGTCACTTGCATAAATTATGCCAATCAGTTTTCCGAATATGTCATCAGGAAGATTATCCGGTCTTAATGTCAGTCCATTTGGATATATCATGCAGATGATAAAACAGATGGAAGTACCGATTATTAGTGATAATGCAAATCTTATAAATTCAATATTGGCGGCTTTATATCCCATAAAGAAACATGATATGGCAAGGTAGACAAACCATAACATATAAGGGATGATAAAATATTTGCAAAAAGGTATCATATTGTCAATGGAATTATTAAGAATATGTACTCCCGGATGATTCTCATCAATATATTTTTCAATCAGAAAAAACCATGGAAGATATATAAGTAAATAAGAGCCAAACATAAGGCGCCAGTGTTTTTTAATAAATCGTTTCATTATATATAGTAAACCTTTCGTGTTACAAAATTATCAGCAGATATTAAACTGACTTATTTGCAGCATTACAATATCAAAAATTTTGTAAAAATAACTGACATTTCAGACAGCAACGTTATGATATCATTTGTAAATAATAAATGCAAGATGATTTGATTACCAGAGGTTTTAATTAACATTTTTAAAAACCAATAATAAATGTTATGGCTTTATTTACAAATTACAGGTATTTGTAATATAATAATGTTCGTGTAAAGTGAAAATTAAAAACTTATATAAAATGGTTTATACATAATTATTTTATACATATGTTGTATATAAGTATTATATATCAGTCTGGGAAGACAATTTCCTCTATAGGACATGGAGGAAAACAATATTGTCTGAAGTTGAGGTTCGATTTCCGATAAAGATATGCGCTCTGCGAGGATTGCAGAGCCGCTGATATGAAAATAATATTACAGCCATTAAGAAGTGAGGAATTATATGCTACGATTAAATCATATAAAAAAGATTTATAACAAAACAGAAGTTTTAAAAGATATAAATTATTCATTCAGGAAAGGCAGGATATATGCAATTCTTGGACGTAATGGAAGTGGAAGATCAACACTTTTTGAATGTATCAGCGGGGATGTAAGTCTGGATGACGGAGCCGTTGCAACGAAAGCAAAAAGTGTGCTTTTTTATGCAGCAAAGCAGAGTGTATTTCCTATGTATATAACGGGATATGAATTTGTAAGATTTATATGCCATATACAAAAAAGTGAGAAATGTCCTGAATATTATCTTGAAAGAGTGGGAATATCATCAAAGCTTGGTGATACTCTTATAAGTGAATATGGTTTTGAAGACAAGAAAAGATTACAGCTTGCAGCATTTCTTATACAGCAGCCATATGTGATAATGTTTGATGAGCCATTGGATTATTGCAGTGAGGAATTTATAGATAAGTTCATTGAGGTATTAGAATCGATGACCGAGGAACATATTATAATTATTTCAACATCAATTATTGAGATTGCATCGAGAATATCAAAGGATCTCATTGTATTACATGACGGTGAACTCACTGATATATCAGAAGATGAGATGAAACTGCCGGCTGTAAGACAGGCAGTGTATGAGATATTAGGGGAGGCTGGCAATGGAAATATTTAGAAAAATGTTTGCCGAGAAGATATTAAAGTTCCATGAAGGAACGAATAAGGCAATTAAACTTATGATGAAGATGCCTGTTATAGGCGCACATATAACAGATGATATTTTTAGTGTGAGAAAGTCAGGATTTAGAACATTTCTTGGAATTGTAGCACAGATTGTAGTTCTGGTATATGAATTTTTATTAAAGCTTATTTATTTTGCAGCATTTATATATGTGCCATACTTATATATTTCATCGAAATGCCCGCTTGTTGCACTCCATAAGGAACAGGCTATAATATATCTGTTTGTTATTTTAAGTACCATTTGCGGAAGTATCGTAAATAATACAGCATTTTCAATGGCTCAAAGGGATTATATTATGATTAAAGTAATGCAGATAAGCCCATATATGAATTATCTTGGAAGACTTATATATAAGATGGCTGAGGACTTTGTGTTTTTTACAATAATTCTTCGTATATTTGATGTGTCTGTTGTAAATGCAATTATGCTAAGCGTAGTTACTGTTTCAGCAAGACCGATAGGCGAGATGCTTGCGATTATCGGTTATGAGCATATGAGCGTGATATATAGTAACAGAAATGCATTTAATGGTATATTTATGGCAGCAGGAGTTATTATAGCATATGGTTTTCCATTGCTTACAAGAAGAATAGCCGGATTCTGGATGTTGTTTGTTAATCCTGTATTTATGATATTTATGATAGCTGTGGGAGCATTATCAATGTTATATATATGGAAATATAAACATTACAGGGAGCTTATGAGAACATCACTTCACAGACAGAGAAATGAAGGGTAATATAATTAATACGAATTAATCAAGTTTTATGGAAAGGAAAAGCCGTATTTACGGCAGATGAATATTTTGAAGGATAATAAGACAATATGGCATGTTATATCGGGGATAATATTAGTGGTTATATTATGTCTTATTGTATTTTTAATGTGGTTTTCAGGATATAATAAGACGAGGGCTTACAGTAAAGTGCTTAAGTCAAGATATACTTACAGTGTGGATGTGGATGCTTATGGAAATATCGTAGATAGAAATTCCCAATATACGACAAGCACAAGTTCAGAGAGTATGGATTTTAGTGACCTTAACCTTGAGAATATGGCAGATATCTGGATAAGGAATTTTTTAAATCAGTTTACGGTATCTTATCTTTCATTATCAAAGTCACTTAAAAAGATTCAGATTGATAATATAACAGTTCTGGATGAGGACAGTAAAACTGTACTTATCAGCTTTGCAGCCCAGTTAAGGGATCAGACATCAGAATATTTTTCATCATGGAATGGCATATTAGATAACGGACTTATGAAATGTGAATGGGTTATGTCCTTTGATCTTGAAAATAATGATGATGGAACAGCTACAATATATGTGGAATCTGTAATGACACCAGAGGATTATGGAATAGCCCAGTATAATAATCAGATTAAGGCAAATGTTTCAAGCGAAAAAGACAGTGCTGCCAATAATAACCTCACTGATTATGAGGTGAAAAATTCTTCGTTATATGTAACTTATGATGGCGGAGCCAAGTATACAACAGTACCGGTTGAGATTGATAATCTTGTTTATCAGGATAATTCAACAACAAAGCTTAAAAATGGAAGTTATATGGTTAATACATATAAGACAGCATTTTTATATGGCGGAAAGGCAGGACAGGATAATAAAAAACAGCCTGTAACATTAATATATTCTGACGATAAAGGCAATAGCTGGGTAACAAGCGAGATAGCACAGATATATAATTCTGAATATTATTATGTTAATTTCTTTGATGACTCAAATGGAATAATTGTTATCGGATATGATAAAGATAAGGTCAATGAATCAACCAGAATATATTCAACGTCTGACGGCGGTGAGACATGGCAGAATGGCGGAAGCGGCCCAACAGCCGATATTATAAAAGGCGTGGAATTTATTGATGAAAATATTGGCTTTTTCTGTTATCAGTATTCAGATGGCATGGATAGCAACCTCTATATGACAAATGATGGCTGCAAGACATTTTCAAAGGTAGAGCTTGAAGCACAGGAGCTTGACAGTACGGCTGCTAATATTCAGACAGAAACAACAACTGCTAATGATGTGGATAATACAGAGCAGACAACAGAGTCTGTGACGGCTGCTAAGCTGGAATGGAAGGATGTATATAAGGATGCATTAGTGCCGGTATATGATAAGGCACAGAATATTATTACGGTATACCTTACACAGGGTAATAATGGTATATATAATAACGGTAAGACGGCTGCTAAATATCAGTCTTCAGATAAAGGGAATACATGGAAATACGTGGGGCAGCTTGAGCTTACGACAGATTAAAGGTTAAGAACAGGTAATTAACTGGAAGTTGTCCTTTAAAATAATAAAAGCATAGTATGGCTGAAATTATAGAGCGTAAATTGTGAATATTCATACAAATTTATTGTGTATAATAAAGCTGCCAGTCAATAGACTAATATATATAATTTCGACATGATATATGCATGCGGCTGGAAATCATACAGCGTTACATTAAAGAAATTTTATGTATATATAAAAGATTCAACCGGTGATGTGATAAGAAGTAAGGCACTCAAAGTTACAACTACAGCAAATGCAAAATAATGAATATAAATACATCTATTCTACTTGAAAAAAAAGTTGGAGTATGATAAGATTTATTAAATTAGAGAAAAAAAGACATAACTGTGTCTTTTTTTTTGCGCAAAAGCAGGCTTCGGTAATCGAAACCTTACTATGCGATATGAAGATTAATACCATATTTAAGTATATTATTTATCATTAAAAGGTTAATATTTTAAGAATTTGTGTCATGAAAATATATTTTCTAAAGTATAGAGCTATGACATTGGATGTATTGAAATATGTCCTGATACAATAAACAGGTGTTAATCATAAAAAATAAATACGAAAGGAAATTTAGGTGGCATTCATGAAAGCATTTTTAATTCTTGAAGATGGTACAGTGTTTAATGGAACGAGTATTGGTTCTACCCGCGAAGTAATTAGTGAGATAGTCTTCAACACATCAATGACAGGATATTTGGAGGTATTAACAGATCCTTCGTATGCAGGACAGGCAGTTACTATGACTTATCCTTTAATAGGTAATTATGGCATATGTTATAAAGATATGGAGTCTTTAAAAGCATGGCCGGATGGATATATAGTTCGTGAACTTTCTAGAATGCCTAGCAACTTCAGATGTGAAGATCCTATTCAGAAATTCCTTATAGATAATGATATTCCTGGTATCGCCGGGGTGGATACAAGAGCTCTTACAAAGATTCTTCGTGAAAAAGGTACAATGAATGGAATGATTACAACTAATGAGAATTATAACCTTGATGAGATATTACCTAAGATTAAGGAATACAAGGTTACAGGCGTTGTTGATAAAGTAACATGCAGCGAGAAGAAGGTTCTTAAGGGTGATGGCCCGAGAGTTGCCTTATATGATTTTGGCGCTAAGAATAATATTGCACGTTCTCTTAATAGCAGAGGATGTGAAGTGACAATATATCCTGCCAGGACACCGGCAGAAGAGGTTCTTAAGACTAATCCGGATGGTATTATGTTATCAAATGGTCCTGGAGATCCTAAGGAATGTGTATCAGAGATTGAAGAGATTAAGAAGTTATATAACAGCGATGTGCCTATATTTGCAATCTGCTTAGGACACCAGCTTATGGCTCTTGCAACTGGTGCGGATACACATAAGTTAAAGTATGGTCACAGAGGAGCTAACCATCCTGTTAAGGATTTAAAAACTGGCAAGGTATATATTTCATCACAGAATCATGGTTATGTAGTTGATGAGACAACTCTCAATCCTGAGATTGCAAGACCGGCTTTTGAAAATGTTAATGATAAGACTAATGAAGGTCTTGAATATATTGGAAAGAACATATTTACAGTTCAGTTCCATCCTGAGGCATGCGCCGGTCCGCAGGATACAGCATACCTTTTTGACAGATTTATGGATATGATGAAGAAGGAGGACTAAAAGATGCCAAAGAATAACAGCATTAAGAAAGTATTAGTTATAGGTTCAGGTCCTATTATTATCGGACAGGCAGCAGAATTTGACTACGCCGGTACACAGGCGTGCCGCTCCCTTAAAGAAGAAGGAATTGAGGTTGTGTTAGTTAATTCTAACCCGGCTACAATCATGACTGATAAGGATATCGCTGATGAGGTATATATAGAGCCTCTTACAGTACCTGCATTAGAACAGATTATTTTAAAGGAAAGACCTGATAGTATCTTACCTACACTTGGTGGACAGGCAGGACTTAACCTTGCTATGGAGATTGCTGAAACAGACTTCCTTGAAAAGAATGGAGTTAAGCTTATTGGTACAACAGCTCTTACAATTAAGAAGGCTGAAGACCGTCTTATGTTCAAGGAGACAATGGAAAAGATTGGTGAACCATGTGCTGCATCTTTAGTTGTTAATAATGTTGAAGATGGTGAAGAATTTGCAAGAAAGATTGGTTATCCTGTAGTATTAAGACCGGCTTATACACTTGGTGGTTCAGGTGGTGGTATCGCCCATAACGTTGTTGAATTAAGAGAGATTCTTGAAAATGGTCTTCGTCTCAGCCGAGTTGGTGAAGTATTAGTTGAGCGTTGTATCGCAGGCTGGAAGGAAATCGAATACGAAGTAATGCGTGATAGCAATGGTAACTGCATTACTGTATGTAATATGGAAAATATCGACCCTGTAGGTGTTCATACAGGTGATAGTATCGTTGTAGCTCCTTCACAGACTCTTTCTGATAAGGAATATCAGATGTTAAGAACATCTGCTCTTAATATTATTGATGAATTGGGAATTACAGGTGGATGTAATGTACAGTATGCACTTAATCCTGATACATTTGAATATTGTGTAATTGAAGTTAATCCTCGTGTAAGCCGTTCATCAGCTCTTGCATCTAAGGCAACAGGTTATCCGATTGCCAAGGTTGCAGCTAAGATTGCATTAGGCTATACACTTGATGAGATTAAGAATGCAATTACAGGAAAGACTTATGCAAGTTTTGAGCCGGCTCTTGATTATTGTGTAGTTAAGATGCCAAGACTTCCATTTGATAAGTTCATATCTGCTAAGAGAACACTTACAACACAGATGAAAGCTACTGGTGAAGTTATGAGTATAGCTAATAACTTCGAGGCAGGTCTTATGAAAGCTATCCGTTCACTTGAACAGCATGTTGACAGCCTTATGTCATATGACTTTACAGGTCTTACAGATGAAGAACTTCTTGAAGAGCTTGCAATCGTTGATGACAGAAGAATCTGGAAGATTGCAGAAGGCTTAAGAAGAAATATTGAGCCTGCTAAGATGCATGAGATTACTAAGATTGACAGATGGTTTATTGATAAATTACAGATATTAGTTGAGATGGAAGCTGCATTAAAGCAGGGACCTCTTACAAAGGAACTTTTAGCTGAAGCTAAGAGACTTGAATTCCCTGATAATGTTATCGGACAGCTTACAGGCAAGACAGAAAGAGAAGTTAAGGAATTAAGAGATGAATATGATATTCATGCAGCGTTTAAGATGGTTGATACATGTGCCGCTGAATTTGCCGCTGCAACACCTTATTACTATTCTGTATATGGCAGTGAAAATGAAGCTGAAGAGACAACAGGTAAGAAGAAGGTTCTTGTATTAGGTTCAGGTCCTATAAGAATCGGTCAGGGTATCGAATTTGACTTCTGTTCAGTTCACTGTACATGGTCATTTGAAAAAGAGGGATATGAAACAATCATTATCAATAATAATCCTGAAACGGTATCAACTGACTTTGATATCGCTGATAAGCTTTACTTTGAACCACTTACAGCAGAGGATGTTGAAAGTATCGTTGAACTTGAAAAACCAGACGGAGCTGTAGTACAGTTCGGTGGTCAGACAGCAATTAAGCTTACAGAGGCACTTATGAAGATGGGTGTGCCAATTCTTGGAACAAGCGCAGAAGATGTAGATGCTGCCGAGGATAGAGAATTATTTGATGAGATATTAGAGAAGTGTGGTATTCCAAGAGCTAAAGGACAGACTGTATTTACAGTTGAGGAAGCTTTAAAGGCTGCTAATGAATTAGGATATCCTGTACTTGTCAGACCTTCATATGTATTAGGTGGTCAGGGTATGCAGATTGCCGTATCTGATGAAGATGTAGTTGAATATATGGGAATCATTAACAGAATTAAGCAGGATCACCCTATCCTTGTAGATAAATATCTTATGGGTAAGGAAATAGAAGTAGATGCTGTATGTGATGGCGAGAATATTTTAATACCTGGTATTATGGAACATATTGAAAGAGCCGGTATCCATTCAGGAGATAGTATTTCGGTATATCCTGCTAAGTCAATATCAGAAAAAATTACTGATATGATCGTTGATTATACAGGAAAATTAGCAAGATCACTTCACGTTAAGGGACTTATTAATATCCAGTTTATTGTATACAATGATCAGGTATATGTTATTGAGGTTAATCCTCGTTCAAGCCGTACAGTACCATATATCAGTAAGGTTACAGGTATTCCTATTG
>OGOA01001147.1_pt1 | contig 14304 bp, 14 predicted proteins | sample 1573621 | NCBI WGS metagenome assembly OGOA01 (sample SAMEA2581917, study PRJEB24529) | metagenome | biome: Human gut stool | place: China | collected 2011
TGCTCGAGCGTCAGTGGCGGTATCCGCTCGGACGCGCCTTCTGGGAAGTGCCCGCCGGGAAGCTTGAGGCGGGGGAGGATCCCGCGCTCTGCGCCGCGCGTGAGCTCGAGGAAGAGACGGGGTACGCCTCGGATACGTGGACGCCGCTTGGCACGATCTGCCCCGGGATCGGGTACTCGAACGAAGTGATTTCGCTCTACCTCGCCGAGAACCCGCGGGAAGGGAGCCGGCATCTCGACCCGGGAGAGTTCCTAGACCTTGCCTGGATCCCGTTTGAGGAAGCGGTCCGGATGGCGGAAACCGGCGAAATCGACGACGCGAAAACGATTGGGGCTCTCTTCCGTGCGGAAAAGTGCCTAGAAAAACGGACCGGGATCAAGCGCTAGCGTTCCGGCTCATCCCGGGATCCCAAAAAAATGACGGCTCCGTTAACACTCGGCTGGGGATTCCGGTGATAATGAAAAGGTTAAGCATATGACGGAGATCGCCGTCTCCGTTTCCTGTCCATGTCCGGCTCACGGCTGAGCCGGAAACAATTTCTGATACGTCAATGTCACAAACTATTCTCCAAAGCGTTCCGGTCGGCCAGAAGGTCGGCATTGCGTTCTCCGGCGGTCTCGACACCAGCTGCGCCCTGCACTGGATGAAGAAGAAGGGAGCTCTTCCCTACGCCTACACGGCCAATCTTGGCCAGCCTGACGAAAACGACTACGAGTCCATTCCGAAGCGCGCGATGGAGTATGGTGCCGAGAAGGCCCGTCTGATCGACTGCCGTCCGCAGCTTGTTGCCGAAGGCATTGCGGCGATCCAGGCGAACGCCTTCCACATCACCACCGCAGGTCAGACCTACTACAACACGACCCCTCTCGGCCGCGCTGTGACGGGCACGATGCTCGTGAACGCGATGCGTGAGGATGGCGTGAACATCTGGGGCGACGGTTCGACCTATAAGGGCAACGATATCGAGCGCTTCTACCGCTACGGTCTCCTCGCGAACCCGAATCTGAAGATCTACAAGCCCTGGCTTGACACGACGTTCATCTCTGAACTCGGCGGCCGCGCTGAAATGAGCGCGTTCCTGCAGGCCGAAGGCTTCAGCTACCGCATGTCCGCTGAGAAGGCCTATTCGACCGACTCCAACATGCTCGGCGCGACGCACGAAGCGAAGGACCTCGAGCACCTCAACTCCTCCATGAAGATTGTCGACCCGATCATGGGCGTCGCCTTCTGGGATGAGTCGGTTGAGATCAAGCCGGAAACGGTGACGGTGCGCTTTGAAGAAGGCCGCCCGGTTGCCCTGAATGGCGTTGAGTTCACGGATCTCGTGAAGCTGATGTACGAAGCGAACCGCATCGGCGGCCGCCACGGTCTCGGCATGTCCGATCAGATCGAGAACCGCATCATCGAAGCGAAGTCCCGCGGCATCTACGAAGCCCCCGGTATGGCGCTGCTCCACATCGCCTACGAGCGCCTCGTCACCGGCATCCATAACGAAGACACGATCGAGCAGTACCGCGTGAACGGCATCCGCCTCGGCCGTCTGCTGTACCAGGGCCGCTGGTTCGACAGCCAGGCGATCATGCTGCGCGAATCCGCTCAGCGCTGGGTTGCCCGCGCGATCACGGGCGAAGTGACGCTTGAACTCCGCCGCGGCAACGACTACACGATCCTCAACACCGAAAGCCCGAACCTCACCTACGAACCCGAACGTCTCACGATGGAGAAGGGTGACTCGATGTTCACGGCTGTGGACCGTATCGGCCAGCTCACGATGCGTAATCTCGACATCGTCGACACCCGCGCGAAGCTCGGCATCTACGCGAAGCAGGGTCTGCTCGCGGGCGGCGCGGGCTCCATGGCCCCGATGCTGACTGGCGGCAAGGCGGACGAGAAGTCTTCCAAGTAATCCCGGATCAGTTACCGGCCGGGGCTTTTCCCCTGCCGGTCGCTTGATTCTTCAGCGCCCCTTGAGGAGAATGCTCCCCAAGGGGCGTTTCTCTGATTTTTGAACTACGGAAAAGGAGGTCACCATGGCTGCTGTCTTTCACCGCCAGACGGAACCTTACTCGTCGCACGAAGCGGGCGACTCGATTTACGACCACAGCGGGGAAAAGGTAAAGACCTCGGTTCTCGGGTTCGCGATCGCGCTGACGCTCGGGTTCTCCGCGATTGAACTCGTCGCGGGGTGGCTCGGAAACTCACTCGCCCTGGTGGGGGATGCGGGTCACATGGTGACAGACTCCATGTCACTCCTCTTCGCGCTCGTCGCGAATATCTTTTCGCGTCACGGAGCGGACGAGGATCACTCGTTCGGCCACGGGCGGCTTGAGGCGCTTGCGGCGTTCGTGAACGGCATCGTGATGTCAGGCGTGATCGTCTGGATCGTGATTGAAGCCGGAAAACGCATGATGAATCCGGAGCCGGTCTCAGGCGGCTCCGTCATGATGGTGGCGACGATCGGCCTCATCGTGAATGTCGGCGTTGCCTGGTCGCTTTCCCGCGATAAGAAGAACGTGAATACGCGCGCGGCGCTCGTTCACGTGATGGGCGACCTCCTCGGCTCCGTCTCCGCGATTCTCGCGGGCTTCATCGTCTGGATGGGCGGCCCCACGATCGTGGACCCGCTGCTCTCCATCATTGTGGCCTGCCTCCTCATCCGCGCGACGATCGGGATCTTCAAAGAGTCGACCCGGGTGCTGCTCGACGCCGTGCCGGAAGGCGTGGAGTATGAAGCGGTGGGTGACGCGATCGCCGCGGTCCCAGGTGTCATGCGGGTGCACGATCTTCACGTCTGGACGATGGCTCCGGGACACTCCGCGATCCAGGCTCATGTCCACATTCCGGACCCCGATCACTGGCCCACGGTGCTCGACGCGATCCGGCATCAGATGGCCGAGAAATTCGGGATTGACCACGTGTCGATACAGCCCGAATGGGATGCCTGCGAGATCCACCCGGATCCCCGCATTCGCTTTGATCGTTGAATTGCGTATAATTTCCTGTTTTTTCCTGACTCAATCCGCAAATTCGTGATGGGGGCGAGCTCCAAATGGGAGATCGCCTCCTTTATAATTTGACGGGTTAAAGTTCTTCATCTTTTCGTGAGAGCACGATGACCAAATTCGTTTTTGTGACTGGCGGTGTTGTTTCTTCTCTCGGCAAGGGAATCGCTGCGGCTTCCCTCGCTGCCATCCTGGAATCCCGTGGACTCAAGGTGACGATGATCAAGCTTGATCCGTACATCAACGTGGATCCGGGTACGATGTCCCCGTTCCAGCACGGCGAAGTTTTTGTGACGGAAGACGGCGCGGAAACCGACCTTGACCTCGGCCACTACGAGCGCTTCATCTCCACGAAGATGCATAAGACGAATAACTTCACGACCGGCCAGATCTACGAGTCCGTGCTCCACAAGGAACGCCACGGCGAGTACCTCGGCAAGACCGTGCAGGTGATTCCGCATATCACGAACGAGATCCAGGAGTTCATCCTCCGCGGCGTCCGTAATTCGCTTGACGGCCACCCCGATGTGGCGGTGATCGAAATCGGCGGCACGGTGGGCGATATCGAGAGCCTGCCGTTCGTTGAAGCGATCCGTCAGCTCTCCTTCCGCGTCGGCCGCAATAACACCTGCTTCATGCATCTCACGCTCTGCCCCTACATCGCGAGCGCCGGCGAACTGAAGACGAAGCCGACCCAGCACTCGGTGCAGAAGCTGCGTGAAGAGGGCGTGTATCCTGACGTGCTCCTCTGCCGCGCGGACCGCCCGATTCCTGAAAACGAGCGCGCGAAGATTTCCCTCTTCTCCAATGTCCCGATGGATCACGTGATCTCGGTGTACGACGCGAAGACGATTTACGAAGTGCCGCTGATTCTGCATGAGCAGCACCTCGACGATATCGTCTGCGAGAAGCTCGGCATCAAGGCGAAGGAAGCTGATCTCAGCCAGTGGAAGAACATCGTTCACCGCTATATGGAGCCGCAGAACGGCTCTGTCACGATCGCGATGGTCGGGAAGTATGTCGACTACGCTGACTCCTACAAGTCGCTGAATGAAGCCCTGATCCACGCCGGCATCACGACCGACACGCACGTCAAAGTGAAGTACGTCGACTCGACTGACATCGAAGAGAACGGCACCGGGTGCCTCAAAGGCGTTGACGCCATCCTCGTTCCGGGCGGCTTCGGCAAGCGCGGCGTTGAAGGTATGATCAAGGCGATCGAATACGCCCGCACCCACAAGATCCCGTTCCTCGGTATCTGCCTCGGCATGCAGTGCGCGGTGATTGAGTTCGCCCGTCACGTCTGCGGTCTCGGCAGCGCGAATTCGACCGAGTTCGATGTCGATACGCCGCATCCGGTTGTCGCCCTCATCACCGAGTGGCATGACCGCACCGGCAAGGTTGAGCACCGCGACGAAGACTCCGACCTCGGCGGCACGATGCGCCTTGGCCGTCAGGAGTGCCCGGTGGAAGCCGACACCCTCGCTCATTCGATCTATGGTGACCACGTGGCCGAACGCCATCGTCACCGCTATGAAGTGAACAACTCCTACGTCTCCCAGTTCGAGGAGAAGGGCATGGTGATCGCGGCCCGTACGCCGAAGGATCATCTCCCCGAGATCATGGAGATCCACAATCACCCGTTCTTCATCGGTGTGCAGTTCCATCCGGAATTCACGTCGAACCCGCGTGAAGGACACCCGCTCTTCACGGCTTACGTGAAGGCCGCCATCGCTGAGCGTGACCGCAAGGCGGCGGCTGAGGAGAAGGCTGAATGAAGCTCTGCGGATTTGAAGTCGGCGTTGACCGCCCGTTCTTTCTGATCGCAGGTCCCTGCGTGATTGAGAGCGAAGCGCTCTGCCTCGATATCGCGTTCCGCATGAAGGAGATCACGGAGAAACTCGGGATCCCCTACATCTTCAAGGCGAGTTTCGATAAGGCGAACCGTACGTCCGCCACGAGCTTCCGCGGGATCGGGGTCGAAAAGGGCCTCGCCGTCCTCGAGAAAGTCCGTGAGACGGTCGGCGTTCCGGTGCTGACAGACGTCCACACCGAGGCGGAAGTCCCCGAAGTGGCCTGCGTCGTGGATGTCCTCCAGACGCCCGCGTTCCTCTGCCGCCAGACCGACTTCATCCGCGCGGTGGCCCAGTCCGGGAAGCCCGTGAATATCAAGAAGGGGCAGTTCCTTGCCCCGCACGATATGGCTCGCGTGGTTGAAAAGGCGAAGCTTGCAGCGGCGGAAGCCGGTCTTTCGGAAGACCGCTTCATGGTGTGCGAGCGCGGCGCGTCGTTCGGTTACGGGAACCTCGTTTCCGACATGCGGTCGCTCGCGATCATGCGTGAAACGCGCTGCCCCGTGGTGTTTGACGCCACGCACTCCGTGCAGCTCCCGGGCGGCCAGGGGTCGAGCTCAGGCGGCGAACGCCAGTTCGTTCCGGTGCTTGCCCGCGCGGCTGTGGCCGTGGGTGTCGCCGGCATCTTCATGGAAACGCATCCGAACCCTGAAAAGGCGCTTTCCGACGGCCCGAACTCCGTGCCGCTCGGACGGATGCCGGAGCTTCTCGCGACGCTTACCGCGATTGACCGCGTCGTGAAGCAGCCGGGCATGTACCTCGAAGAGCAGTTCTCATAAAAAAAAGAGGCCGGGCGAAGCGCCCGGCTTTAGTTTGTCTTTGGCATTTCTGCAGAAAGGGAAGGAAAGAACATGAGTTCAATCGTTGATGTTGTCGGCCGTGAGATTCTCGATTCCCGCGGCAACCCTACCGTTGAATGCGATGTGTGGCTTGAGTCCGGCGTGATGGGCCGCGCGGCGGTTCCGTCCGGCGCGTCGACCGGCATCCGCGAAGCGATCGAGCTCCGCGACAAGGATCCGAAGCGTTTCGGCGGCAAGGGGGTGCTTGAGGCCGTCCGTCACGTGAACGAAGACATCGCGAACGCGGTGCTCGGGATTGAGGCGTCGGATCAGAGCTACATCGACCGCACGATGATTGAGCTCGATGGCACGGAGAACAAGGGCCGTCTCGGCGCGAACGCGATTCTCGCCGTTTCCATGGCGGTTGCCCGCGCCGCTGCTGAAGAGTCCGGCCTTCCGCTCTACCGCTACTTCGGCGGCACGAGCGCTGTGACGCTCCCCGTCCCGATGATGAACGTGATCAACGGCGGCGCTCACGCGAATAACAACCTCGATCTGCAGGAATTCATGATCATTCCGCTCGGCGCTCCGACCTTCCGCGAAGCGGTCCGCTACGGCGCTGAGACGTTCCACGCCCTGAAGTCGATCCTGAACAGCCGCGGCATGAGCACGGCGGTCGGTGACGAAGGCGGTTTCGCTCCGGCTCTTTCGAGCCACGAGGAAGCGATTGAGCTGATCGTTGAGGCGATTGAGAAGGCCGGCTTCCGTCCGGGCGACGATATCGCGATCGGTCTCGACTGCGCGGGCTCCGAGTTCTATGACGCGGAAAAGAACCTCTACACCCTCACGAAGCAGGGCAAGACCTTCACCGCTGAAGAGTGGATCGCGGTGCTTGAGGGCTGGGTCCAGAAGTACCCCGTGATCTCGATCGAAGACGGCATGGCGGAAGGCGACTGGGAAGGCTGGGCGAAGCTCACGCAGGCGCTCGGTAAGAAGGTTCAGCTCGTGGGCGATGACCTCTTCGTCACGAACCCGAAGATCCTCGCTGAAGGTATTGAAAAGGGGGTCGCGAACTCGATCCTCATCAAGGTGAATCAGATCGGCACGCTTTCCGAAACGTTTGAAGCGATCCGCATGGCTCACCGCGCGGGCTACACCGCAGTGGTGTCGCACCGTTCCGGCGAAACCGAGGACTCCACGATCGCCGATATCGCGGTCGGCCTCAATGCCGGCCAGATCAAGACCGGTTCGATGTCGCGCTCTGACCGCATGGCGAAATATAACCAGCTCCTCCGTATCGAAGAACGCCTCGGTGAAGCCGCCGTGTATCCGGGCCGCAAGGCTTTCTCGATCTAAAACGGAAAGCGTTTTCTGAGGCAATCGCAGCATGCGTAAGTGGCGCATCTGGCTCGCCGTCGCTGTCTGGGCTCTCGCGATCCTGATTCAGAAACCGCTCTGGTTCGGCCAGGGCGGGTGGTTTCACGTCGGGGAGCTCGAGCATAAGCTCGTCGAGGCGAAGCAGGATATCGAGCACGAGAAGACTGAGAACGAGGCGCTGGTCGCCGAAGTCCGGTCTCTTAAGGAAGGCACGACCGCTATCGAGGAGCGGGCGCGTCGTGAGCTCTATATGGTCCGGAACGGCGAAGTGCTTTTCCGCGTGAAGGCGTCGCCTGAAGAGCAGGCGAAGCAGGCAGCGGAAGAGGCGGCGCGTGCGGCTGAGGCCGTGAAGGCGGAAAGCCGGGCGCTTGAGAAAGCGAATCCGACGGAAACGGACGACGCGCCTGCTGTGGAGCCTGAGGCGTTCGCGGCGCATGATCCCCTCGACTCGAAGGGCGGTGCGGCGAAGACTCAGAAGAAGCCGGAGAAGAAGTAGCTTTCCGCTTCGCTTCAGACCGGACGCAGGAAAAGAAATGGGCAGGAATTCCTTTTGGAATTCCTGCCCATTGTTTTAGTCAGAGAGACAGAACTCAGTGACGGGTTTCGGTGCCCTTTGCCGCGTGCTCATCGAAAAGCTGATGAACGTCGATCGGGTCAAACGCGTAGGTCTTCCCGCAGAATTCGCAGGTGACTTCAATCTTTCCCTGCTCTTCAACGAGCGCGAGAGCATCTTCTTCCCCAAGCGCCCGGATCATGCCGCCCACGCGGTCACGTGAGCAGCCGCACTCAAATTTCGGCGCTTTCGGCGTTCCCATCTGCGGATTCTCCTGCCAGAAGAGGCGCTTCAGGACTTCACGCGGTTCAAGCTTCAGCTGCTCATCCGGGGTCACCGTTTCGGCGAGCTTCTGCACCCGGTTCCAGTCTTCCGGATCAAAGTCCGGGTCCGTGCCCTTGCCGCCTTCCGCCGCGACCTTCTGAAGCATCAGGCCGGAGGCCGCAGTGGCGTCAGACGACAGCCACATCCGGGTCTCCACCTGCTCAGACTGCGTCATATAAGCGGAAAGCGCCTCAGCCACGGTCTTTGACCCCGCGAGGTCGACGATCCCCTGGTAGCTCTGGCTTCTGAGTGAGGGGTCCGGCTGCACAAGCGTCAGCGCGCAGCGGCCCTTGCCGTGAGCGTTGACGAGCGAGTTGAGGTCAGAATCCGGGCGGATCTTATCCGCTTCAGATTCATTCAGCCGCACCACGGCGCGGATCCCGAGATCTGGCTTCACTTCCACCATCGCGAGACGCACCGGGCCGTCACCCGCGATCTCGAGCAGCACCGGGCCGTTAAACGTAATGGAGCCCGCGAGCATCGCGGCTCCCGCCGTCATTTCGCCGAGCAGACGCTGCACGGGTTCTGGGTACGCGCGACGTTCCAGAATCGTCTGCCAGGTCTCCTGCAGACGGATCGCGCTGCCACGTGCATTGGCCTTAGGAAAGTAGAAGTGCTCGAGCGTGTCAAACATACGTTGCCGTGTCCTTTTCCCTTATGAAAAGAAGAGAAATCAATGAGTCTTAAAAACCTTATATGGGGGCGGAGAGGGGGAATTTCAAGCGACGCGGGAGAAGATGAAAACCGTACCTAATCACTTTCCCCAAAATCCAAAAAGGGGATAGCGCTTCTCTCCCCGATTTCTGCCGATGTCCTAAGATAAACGAGTCACACGCACTACGTAAGGCTTTTAAATGAAAACCGATCTTCACACGCATTCCACGGCGTCCGACGGAACGCTGAAGCCCGCGGAGCTCGTTACGCTCGCGGACTCGTGCGGGGTGAAGCTCCTCGCGCTGACAGACCACGATACGGTGGATGGACTCCCGGAGGCGAAGAGCGAGGCCGTGAAGCATGGCATCACGTTTGTTCCTGGAATTGAGGTCTCAACACTCTGGAACGAGCGCTCGATCCACGTGGTGGGGCTGGGGATCCGGTATGAGGACGGGAAACTCGCGCGCGTTTTCGCCGATGTGGCGGAGAAGCGTGTGAACCGCGGGAAAGATATCGGGAAGCGCCTCGGGGAACTCGGGTTCCCGGACGCCTACGAAGGCGCGCTCCGGTTCGCGGCGAAGAAGGGGACGCTATCGCGCGCCCACTTCGCCCGCTGGATGAAGATGAATGGCTACGTGAAGCCCGTTCAGGAAGCGTTTGATGTCTATCTGGGGACGGCCACACCGTTTTGATGAACGCGGGCGGCATCCCGGTGCTTGCGCACCCGGGCCGCTATAAGCTTCCGGAAGCAACGCCGCTCAGTCAGCTTATGAAGGAATTCTACGAAGCGGGGGGCCTCGGAATTGAGGTCTGCTCGGGGAGCCAGCGTTCCGAAACCGAAGCGATGCTCGCTGATTTCGCACGCCAGTATGGGTTCTACGCGAGCCTCGGGTCCGACTTCCATACGATCGGGGGCGGAAGGCCGCGCCCCGGTGAAATTCACACTCTCCCCGCGGATCTGGATCCCGTCTGGAAGCATCTTCCGGCACTTGCGGGTATTCTCTAGGAGACGGGGGCACGCGCTGCCCTCATTCCTGCAACAAACTGCAATCAATTTTACGCAGACAGCGGAGCCGGATTTTCCTGCCCCGCTGTTAGACTTCTCTGTACCATGAATTCGATCATTCAACTCATAGCGGTCTGCGCGATTCCGCTGATTTTCTCGATCACGATGCATGAAGCCGCGCATGGCTACGCCGCCCGGAAGTTCGGCGACAACACGGCGTGGATGATGGGGCGCGTGACGCTGAATCCTGCGAAGCACATTGACCCCTTCGGCACGATCATTCTGCCGCTCATCATGCTCGCGGGCTCTGCCGCGGCGGGCGGTGTCGGCTTCATCTTCGGCTGGGCGAAGCCCGTGCCGGTGAATTTCGGTGCACTCCGCAATCCGAAGCGCGACATGATCTGGGTCGCGCTCGCGGGCCCGGGCTGCAATCTCCTGCAGGCCGTGATCTGGGGCATCATTCTGAAGCTTCTCGTGATTGCCGGAGTCCAGGAGCAGTTCTTCCTTCAGATGGCGGTCTACGGCATCAGCATCAATATCTTCCTCATGGCCTTCAACCTGATCCCGATCCCGCCGCTCGATGGCGGGCGCGTCGCGGTCGGCATTCTCCCCTGGAGCGTCGGGAAGTATCTCGATCGGATTGAGCCCTATGGAATGTGGATTGTCCTCGCACTCTGCCTTGTGGGCGGCGCAGGATTCTTCACGGGGCCGCTTGTGGCGTTCGGCCGCGCGGTCGTGAATTTCTTCATCGGTCTCTGATGACGCGGTTCGGTAAGGAGCATTTCGCAGCATGACGACGGCAAAAAACGGATCACTCCCTTCGGTTTCTTCCTGGGTTACCCGCTTTCTTCCCGCGATTCCGCGGGACGGCGGCCGGGTGCTTGATGCCGCGTGCGGTCTGGGGCGGCACTCGGTGCTCGCGGCGCTCTACGGCTACCCGGTGCTCGCAGTGGACCGGGATGATGACTTCGCGCTCCGCGCGTCCGGGTTCCCTGAGATTGAGTTCCGGAAGACGGATCTTGAGACGGGATCGTGGCCCCTCGGGGACGAGCTCTTCTCCGGCATCATCGTGGTGAATTACCTGAACCGTCCGCTTTTCCCGGAACTCGTGCGGCATCTCGCCCCGGGCGGCGTCCTGATCTATCAGACGTTCACGAAGGCGCACGCCGAGGCGAATGGGAAACCCGCGAATCCGGATCACTGGCTGAAGTCAGGCGAGCTCCTCACGCTGGTTTCCCCGCTCACCGTGACGGCGTTTGAGGAAGGGCGGGCCGCGAACTCCTTTGTCGAACGGATTGTGGCCGTTCGGGAGAAGGACGACGGGGAGGCTGAGCGGTTTCCGCTCGCCGCTTTCCCCTAGAAGAAAGTATGAGGACTTTGCTTTAAAATCACCCAATCGATGTCTCCGGACGGCTCTCGGGAGTGACCCGACACGGAAGCGGAGGCAGTTCTGAAACAAAAGGTCAGAAAACATGATTACTGGTGCTCTGGTTGCGATTGCGACCCCGATGCGGGATGACGGTTCTATTGACTATGACTGCTATCAGAAGCTGATTGACTGGCAGGTGAGCGAGGGAGCTGACGCCATCGTTTCGATGGGAACTTCAGGCGAAAGCCCGACGGTCTCCTTTGAGGAACATACGGCGGTGGTGAAGGCCGCGGTTGAGGCTGCCGCGGGGCGCGTTCCCGTGATCGCCGGTACCGGCGCGAACAGCACGGCTGAAGCGATCCGCCTAACGCGTGAAGCGCTTGAAGTCGGCGCTCAGTATTCCCTGCAGGTGGTCCCTTACTACAACAAGCCCACGCAGGAAGGTCTCTTCCAGCATTTCTCCGCCGTGGCGCGAGAGGGCGGGCTGCCGGTGATCCTCTATAACGTTCCGGGCCGTACGGGCCGCGATATGACGAACGACACCGTGCTGCGCCTCGCTGAGGTTCCCGGCATTGTCGGCCTGAAGGACGCGACGGGTGACCTCGCACGAGCGGAAGCGCTGCTTGCCGCGCTTCCGAAGGATAAGGACTTCGCGCTTTACTCCGGTAACGATGACTCGGCTCTCGCTCTCGTGCTCGCAGGCGGCCAGGGCGTGATCTCGGTGACCGCGAACGTCGCCCCGAAGCTGATGCATGAAATGGTTGAGGCGGCGCTTAAGGGCGACATCGCCACGGCCCGCGCGATCAACAACCGTCTCCTCCCGCTTCATAAGGAGCTCTTCTGCGAATCGAACCCGATTCCGGTGAAGTGGGCTCTGAACCGCATGGGGAAGATTCCGGCCGGTATCCGTCTCCCGCTCACCTGGCTCACTCCCGCGGGTCAGAAGAAGGTCGAGGCGGCGCTCGCTTCTGCCGGGCTCATTTAATTCACTACTTTTTGACTCGCCCCGGGCGGCCGTCTGAGAGATCTCTCGCACAGGCTGCCCGGTAAAAAGAGGTTTTTGGATTCTGTTATGAAGATGAAATTACTGCGTGTTGCAGTGCTTGCTGTCACTCCGGTTGCCCTGAGCGCCTGTTCTTACCTCGGTGCCCAGTTCACGAACGACAAGGTTCAGTACGAGTCAAGCAACTCGCGCGCGCCGCTTGAAGTTCCGCCGGATCTCTCCCAGGTTCCGCACGATAACCTCTATAACGTCCCGCAGCGGACGCGTGACGTGTCGGCGAGCAGCATGCAGCAGGGGCAGCAGGCCGCGGCCGCGAACCGCACCTCTGCCGCTCAGTCGACTGTGCTCCCCGAAACCGTGACCGCCAAGGTGATGCGTGACGGCGATATCCGCTGGGTCCACACCCAGGTGCCGGCGCAGCAGCTCTGGCCCGTGGTGCAGGACTTCTGGGCTTCTGTCGGCCTCACGATCAAGAATCAGGATCCGAAGACCGGTTACATCGAAACGGAATGGGCTGAAAACAAGGCCCGTCTCCCGCAGGACATCATCCGCGCGACGCTCGGTAAGCTGATTGACGCCGTCTATTCGACCGGTGAGCGTGATCAGTACCGCTGCCGCCTCGAACGGAATCCGGATGGGTCGACGGATGTCTACATCACGCACCGCTCGATGGTGGAAGTGGTGAAGGGCAATCAGGGCGACCAGACGGTGTGGCAGCCGGGTCCGCGTGACCCGCAGCTTGAAGCCGAAATGGCGACGAAGCTCGCTCAGAAGATTGAGTCTGAGTTCAACCCCGATCTGAAGAAGGCGGATCTCCCGTCGACGAAGCAGGCAGCGCTTGAGAAGACCGCGGGGACGGCAGCCGCTAAGGCCGCGGCTCCGGTCTATAAGAGCGAAATCGTGAATGGCGCGGATGGCAAGGCCGCCGCGATCATCATCAAGGAACCGTTCGATCACGCCTGGCGCCGTACGGCCCTCGCGATTGACCGCATGAACTTCACCGTGTCTGACCGCGACCGCACGAAGGGCTGGTTCCTCGTGAAGTATCTGGATCCGACGTACGAAGCCGAGAAGAAGCGCGAACAGGGCTTCTTCACGAACCTCTTCAGCCAGACGAAGACGGTTGAGCCGCCGACCTATCAGATCAAGCTGACGGACGAAGGCAATCAGACCCGGGTGACCGTGCTGAACGCGAATGGCGGCCCGGATACGACCGGCGTCGCGCCGAAGATTCTGACGCTTCTTGGCGAACAGACCCGCTGATCGGCAGAGCGGGGGAGTATCTGTCCTCTGAACAGAATGCCCTCGCATCTGATCCACTGAAGGGCGCGGGAAGCCTTTCCTCATCCGGGAATTTGGGTGAGAAGAGGCTTCGCTGCGCCTTTTTCTATGTAATTCTGGAGGATTCTCTCTGTGGCGCTTTTATCTGAAACGCCGTTACTGAAGGACATTGCCGCCTGGACCACTCACGGACGTCTCACACGCGCCCGGTTCGGAGGCGCACTCGTGCTCTGGCTCGCTGTTATGATGGCGGGCTTCGCGGCGGCGTGGCTTGGACTCCGGTCCGGAGCTTCCCCGATGCTCGGGGGCGGTCTGATCGCGATCGGCCTTTGGTTCGCGGTCTGCGCGACCGCTCGCCGCCTTCACGACATGTCGCACTCGGGCTTCTGGGCGATTCTCGTTTTCGCGCTTTTCCCGATCGGTTTTATTCCGCTTCTCATCACGGAAAGCCGCGCTGGGGAGAACGCCTGGGGCGAAAATCCGAAGGGACTGCTGAAAATCAATGATCCGAGGCTCCTCAGGCGTCTGACTGAGAATGCCCGCGAGGGATCGGTGATGCATGAAGTCGGAAGCCGGGATTCAGAAGAGAAGAAATAACGCAACGGATGCCGCTTGAACCTTCGGCGGAAAGAATAGGAAATCAGGAAAGAATGACTAAGAAGATTGAAAAGGGTGATCTCGTCACCGTATTCGTCACGGTCTGGGATCTCCGGGACCATATCGTCGATCAGACGGGAGAGGAAGGCGTGACGCTGCGGGCCGGGGCGGAAGACGTTTTTCCGCGCATGGACCAGGCGCTCCTGAAGCATAAGGAAGGCGATCGCTTCGATCTCGTGCTCGAACCTGAGGAGAGCTTCGGGGATTTTGATGAAAACCTCGTGCATCTTGTCCCGGTCGATAAGCTTGGGGTCGAGAATCCGAAGAAAGGCATGCGGTTCTCGCATATCCCCGGCGTGCCGGTGGATGACGGGCGCGGCTACATCATTACGGATGTCGGCGGCGGCATGGCGGTGCTCGACGGCAATCACCCCTACGCCGGCTGGACGCTCCGCTTTGAGATCCAGGTGATGCGTGTGGAATCGGTGGAAGAGGGCGATATCGCC
>OGOA01001158.1_pt1 | contig 14208 bp, 8 predicted proteins | sample 1573621 | NCBI WGS metagenome assembly OGOA01 (sample SAMEA2581917, study PRJEB24529) | metagenome | biome: Human gut stool | place: China | collected 2011
AGATTGATCTTATTATTGAAGCATGAAGAAATTAGTTAACTATTGTTCGATTATTTTTCTTTTACTGGTGGCAACGTCGCAGGTAAAAGCGCAAAGTGTAGATGTAGTGATTCGTGAAAATGGAACTGAACGCAAAGAAAGCATCGACCTGCCTAAAAGTATGACATATCCACTTGACAGTCTGTTGAACGACTGGAAAGCCAAAAATTATATTGACTTAGGCAAAGATTGCAGTACAGCTGAAATCAACCCTTTATTCAGCGACTCTGTCTACATCGACCGCTTGTCACGCATTCCGGCTATCATGGAAATGCCTTATAATGATATTATCCGCAAATTCATCGATATGTATGCAGGACGCTTGCGCAATCAGGTTTCTTTCATGTTGAGTGCCTGCAACTTCTATATGCCGATTTTTGAAGAAGCATTGGATGCATACGGACTTCCACTGGAACTTAGATATCTCCCGATTATCGAATCTGCACTGAACCCCTCTGCCGTGTCACGCGCAGGCGCTTCCGGTCTGTGGCAATTTATGATTGGTACAGGTAAGATCTATGGCTTGGAATCAAACAGCCTGGTAGATGAACGACGCGACCCGATTAAAGCAACTTGGGCTGCCGCACGTTATCTCAAAGAAATGTACGATATCTATGGAGACTGGAATCTTGTGATTGCTGCTTATAACTGTGGCCCCGGTACTATCAACAAGGCAATCCGCCGTGCCAATGGCGAAACGGATTACTGGAAAATTTATAATTACCTGCCTAAAGAGACACGTGGTTACGTACCTGCCTTTATCGCCGCTAATTATGTGATGACTTACTATTGTGACCATAATATTTGTCCGATGGAAACAAATATCCCGGCAAGTACCGACACAGTACAAGTGAACAAGAATCTGCACTTCGAACAGATTGCTGATCTTTGCAACGTACCTTTGGATCAAATCAAGAGTTTGAATCCGCAATATAAGAAGCACATGATTCCGGGTGACAGCAAGCCTTATACTTTAAGACTTCCTATCGATGCTATCAGTACCTTTATAGATAAGCAAGACACAATTTACGCACATCGTGCCGACGAATTGTTCCGCAACCGAAAAACCGTTGCAGTAAAGGAAATTACCCCCTCAACCCGCAAAACGACAGCAGCTGTTGCCGGTAAAGGTAAACTGACCTACTACACAATAAAAAGTGGAGACACTTTGTCAACCATCGCCGGAAAGTATGGCGTCACAATTAAGGATATACAAAGGTGGAATGGAATGTCCAACACCAAAATTGCTGCAGGAAAACGATTGAAAATATACAAATAAATAGCTTCCTGCTTGCATCGTTCGGAAATTTGCTTATTTTTGCAGAACTAAGCAAGTGAAAGGATAACAATTATGGATAATCTGCCCCCTAAAGAAATAAGTGATGAAGAGATGATCAATCAGGCGTTCCACGAACTACTGAATGATTATCTCAACACTAAACATCGCAAAAAGGTTGAAATCATTACGAAGGCTTTCAACTTCGCCAATCAGGCGCATAAAGGTATCAAACGTCGTTCGGGCGAACCTTATATTATGCACCCAATTGCCGTTGCAAGTATTGTATGTAATGAGATCGGTCTGGGTTCAACTTCTATATGTGCGGCCTTGTTGCATGATGTAGTAGAAGACACTGATTACACAGTAGAAGACATTGAAAATATCTTTGGCCCGAAGATTGCCCAAATTGTGGACGGACTGACCAAGATATCCGGCGGAATTTTCGGTGACCGTGCTTCAGCACAAGCAGAGAACTTCAAGAAGTTACTGCTCACCATGTCGAACGATATCCGGGTAATTCTTATCAAGATAGCCGACCGTTTACACAACATGCGTACCCTCGGTTCCATGTTGCCCAACAAGCAATATAAGATTGCAGGCGAAACGCTTTACATCTATGCGCCACTCGCCAACCGCCTGGGTCTCTATAAAATAAAAACAGAGCTTGAGAATCTAAGCTTCAAATATGAACATCCCGAAGAATATGCGGAAATAGAAGAGAAGTTGAATGCCACAGCTGCCGAACGCGACAAAGTTTTCAACGACTTCACTGCTCCTATCCGTACACAGTTGGATAAGATGGGATTAAAATACCGGATACTTGCCCGCGTAAAATCAATCTATTCTATCTGGAACAAAATGCAGACCAAGCATGTTCCTTTCGAAGAGATCTATGACTTGCTGGCGGTCCGGATTATTTTCGAGCCCCGCAATATGGAAGAAGAACTCAATGATTGTTTTGACATCTATGTATCTATCTCCAAAATATACAAGCCTCATCCGGACCGTCTGCGCGACTGGGTGAGCCATCCTAAAGCAAATGGTTATCAGGCATTGCATGTCACCCTGATGGGTAATAACGGACAATGGATTGAAGTCCAGATTCGTAGTGAACGAATGAATGACGTTGCCGAACAAGGTTTCGCCGCTCACTGGAAATACAAAGAAGGAGGAGGCAGCGAAGATGAAGGAGAGTTGGAAAAATGGTTGAAAACCATTAAGGAGATATTGGATGATCCGCAACCGGATGCCATTGATTTTCTGGATACCATCAAACTTAATTTATTTGCTTCTGAAATATTCGTATTCACCCCCAAAGGTGAGCTGAAGACTATGCCGCAGAATTCTACGGCTCTCGACTTCGCGTTTTCCCTGCATACGGATATTGGCAGCCATTGTATTGGTGCCAAAGTCAACCACAAATTAGTTCCGTTAAGCCATAAATTGCAAAGTGGTGACCAAGTTGAGATCCTGACTTCAAAATCGCAACGTGTGCAACCGCAATGGGAAGTTTTTGCAACCACTGCCCGTGCCCGTGCCAAGATAGCAGCCATCCTCCGCAAAGAGCGTAAAGCAAACCAGAAGATAGGAGAAGAAATCCTTAGTGAGTTTCTGAAAAAGGAGGAAGTCCGTCCGGAAGAAGCTGTTATCGAAAAGCTACGCAAACTGCATAATGCCAAGAATGAAGAAGAACTGTTGGCAGCGATTGGCAGCAAAGCAATCATTCTGGGGGAAGCTGACAAAAATGAACTGAAAGAAAAGCAAACCAGTAACTGGAAGAAATATCTGACTTTCTCTTTCGGCAACAATAAAGAGAAGCAGGAAGAAAAAGAGCCGCAAGAAAAAGAAAAGATCAATCCGAAGCAAGTGCTCAAGCTGACAGAAGAAAGTTTGCAGAAGAAATATATCATGGCCGAATGTTGCCATCCTATTCCCGGTGATGACGTATTGGGATATGTGGATGAAAACGACCGGATCATTATCCACAAACGCCAATGTCCTGTTGCCGCCAAACTGAAGAGCAGTTATGGCAACCGTATATTAGCAACAGAATGGGATACACACAAAGAACTATCTTTCCTGGTATATATATATATAAAAGGTATAGACAGCATGGGACTTTTGAATGAAGTCACCCAGGTTATCTCCAGACAGCTCAATGTAAATATCCGTAAGCTGACCATCGAAACCGAAGATGGTATCTTTGAAGGAAAAATTCAGTTATGGGTACATGACGTGGATGATGTGAAAACCATCTGTAACAATCTGAAGAAAATACAGAATATCAAACAGGTGAGCCGCGTAGAAGAATAGCTTTCAAACGGTAAATAAGAAAACGATGAACGGTGAATAAGTTGCAGTATCATGCAAATTGTTCACCGTTCATTTTGTTATGAGGTTTCTTGGCTATCGAATCCATTATCGATTAGCATTTATTCCCGTCCATCCAATTCGCGTTTAATAGCCAAAAGCTCTTCTTTTATCGCTTTCAGCTTATTTACAATCTCATAATTACGAACCGTAGCTTCTTTATTATCCTTCAAACGTTGTCGGGCACCGGGAAGTGTCATGCCCTTTTCTTTTACCAAATGATAGATAAGACCGATCGTTTCTACGTCTTCTTTGCGGTACTGACGTATTCCTCTTCCCGCTGTCTTAGGAGAGATTTGCGGAAATTCCTTTTCCCAAAAACGGAGCAATGACGGATTGACTCCGAACATATCGGCAACCTCTCCTATTGAATAATATAGCTTCAATTCTTTGTCTGTATTAAGCATAACACTCCTGTTTTAAGATTTTAATCGAATACTTTACCATGATTGGCTGCCAACTGAATCATCTTTTCATAATCTTCGGCACTCAAATCCATGAAATAATAATTGACCGGATTTACTACCTGCCCTTTCACGTGCACTTCATAATGAAGATGCGGTCCGGTACTCTTTCCCGTACTCCCCACCTTTCGGGTAACTTCACCACGTACAACCCTCTTACCCACTTTCGTATTGAAACCTTGCAAGTGAGCATAGCGCGTCATATATCCAAAGCCATGATCTATCTCAATCGTATTACCGTATCCGGTTTCCCATCCCACTTTCACCACTGTTCCGTTTCCGGTAGCATATACATCCGTTCCCGGATGAGCAGAGAAGTCCATGCCCGCATGGAACTTTGTCGTACCATAAATAGGGTCAATACGTGTACCATAACCGGATGCTGTCTGACGAAGATCCTTATTAGAAATAGGCTGTATGGCCGGAATACATTTCAGCATCTCATCGTGGTTCTTACACATATCAATCACATCATCGAAAGATTTCGACTGAATATAAAGCCTTTTGGAAAGCACGTCCAACTTTTGAGTCGTATTCACCACCAGCTTGGCATTCGCCAAATCCATCAGTTCTTCGTAACGGTTCGTCCCGCCATAACCTGCCTGACGAATAGCCGGAGAAACAGGATCTGCCTGTAAAATCACCCGATACAGATTATCGTCACGTTGCTGAATATCCTGAAGCACCCCCATAGCGTCGTCCAAACGCCGGGAAAGCACATTGTACTGCGCCAAAAGACGGCTGTTTTCAATTCTTAATTCCTTCTCTGACGGAGAACCAAAAATCAAAAGCAATACAATAAAGCAACCTGCTCCCAACCCCATTCCATAGAAAAGCCGACGCAGGATACTAAGCGCACGCTGCCGTACGGTAGGGTAAATTCGATCATAAGTCTGGGTCTGTGGATTATAGATGTAGTATACTTTGCGCATCTTTTTGGAAATATTTCGCTTGTTAATACGGCAAAAGTAATAAAAACAAGCTATCTTTGCACAGTTTTTACGAATTTATGAGTTGTGATTTATGATTTATTGGGGATTCCTCCCCTCTCTCATATCCCACAGCCCATAATTCATAATTCATAAATCATAATTCTTCATTATATGTTGACTGCAAAAGAGATCAGAGATTCATTCAAGAATTTCTTTGAGTCGAAAGGACACCACATCGTTCCCTCGGCTCCGATGGTGATTAAAGATGACCCTACCCTGATGTTTACGAACGCGGGTATGAACCAGTTTAAAGATATTATTTTGGGTAACCATCCGGCGAAATACCAAAGAGTCGCGGACTCGCAAAAATGTTTGCGTGTAAGCGGAAAGCATAATGACCTGGAAGAAGTAGGACACGATACGTACCACCACACCATGTTTGAAATGCTTGGTAACTGGTCGTTCGGCGATTACTTCAAGAAAGAAGCGATCAGCTGGGCATGGGAATATCTGGTAGAAGTCTTGAAACTGAATCCGGAACATCTCTATGCAACCGTATTTGAAGGAAGTCCTGAAGAAGGATTGAGCCGTGACGACGAAGCTGCTTCCTATTGGGAACAGTTCTTGCCGAAAGATCACATCATCAACGGTAACAAACACGACAACTTCTGGGAAATGGGTGATACAGGACCTTGCGGACCTTGTTCCGAAATCCATATCGACCTCCGTCCTGCTGAAGAACGTGCCAAGATCTCCGGTCGCGATCTCGTAAACCACGATCACCCGCAGGTAATTGAAATCTGGAACCTCGTGTTCATGCAATACAACCGCAAAGCAGACGGCAGTCTTGAGCCGCTTCCTGCCAAGGTTATTGATACCGGTATGGGATTCGAACGTCTTTGTATGGCTCTGCAAGGCAAAACATCCAACTACGACACAGACGTATTCCAGCCAATGTTGAAAGCTATTGCAGCAATGTCGGGTACAGAATATGGAAAAGACAAGCAGCAAGATATTGCAATGCGTGTAATTGCCGACCATATCCGTACCATTGCATTCTCAATCACAGATGGTCAGTTGCCGTCTAATGCAAAGGCAGGTTATGTGATCCGCCGTATCCTTCGCCGTGCTGTTCGTTACGGATATACTTTCCTCGGACAGAAACAGGCATTTATGTATAAGTTGCTTCCTGTATTGATTGATAACATGGGAGAGGCTTATCCTGAACTAGTTGCACAAAAGACACTGATTGAAAAAGTAATCAAGGAAGAAGAAGAATCATTCCTCCGCACTTTAGAAACTGGTATCCGTTTATTGGATAAGACAATGGAAGATACCAAAGCCAATGGAAAAACTGAAATCAGCGGTAAAGATGCCTTTACTTTGTATGATACATTCGGTTTCCCGCTCGACTTGACAGAGCTGATTCTCCGTGAAAACGGAATGACTGTCAACATTGAAGAGTTCAATGAAGAAATGCAGCAACAGAAACAGCGTGCACGTAATGCTGCCGCCATCGAAACTGGTGACTGGATTGTACTGAAAGAAGGAACTACTGAATTCGTTGGTTACGATTACACTGAATACGAGGCTTCTATCCTTCGTTACCGTCAGATCAAACAAAAGAACCAGACATTGTATCAGATTGTACTCGACTATACTCCGTTCTATGCAGAAAGTGGTGGTCAGGTAGGTGATACAGGTGTATTGGTGAGCGAGTTCGAGACGATTGAAGTGGTCGACACAAAGAAAGAGAATAATCTTCCGATACATATTACCAAAAAGCTACCCGAACATCCGGAAGCTCCGATGATGGCTTGTGTAGATACCGACAAACGTGCTGCCTGTGCAGCCAATCACTCGGCGACCCACTTGCTGGATGCTGCTTTACGTGAAGTATTGGGTGAACACATCGAACAGAAAGGTTCATTGGTTACACCGGATTCATTACGTTTCGACTTCTCTCACTTCCAGAAAGTGACCGATGAAGAAATCCGTAAAGTTGAACATATCGTCAATGCAAGAATCCGCGCTAATATCCCATTGAAAGAATATCGCAATATTCCTATCGAGGAAGCTAAGGAGTTGGGAGCTATCGCTCTCTTTGGTGAAAAGTATGGCGACAGAGTTCGTGTGATCCAGTTCGGCACTTCTATCGAGTTCTGCGGTGGTACACACGTAGCTGCAACCGGAAATATCGGTATGGTAAAAATCATCTCCGAAAGTTCTGTTGCTGCCGGCGTTCGCCGTATTGAAGCTTATACCGGAGCACGCGTGGAAGAAATGCTGGATACGATACAAGATACACTTAGCGACTTGAAGGCTCTCTTTAACAATGCTCCTGACTTGAGAATTGCAATCCGTAAATATCTGGATGAAAATGCAGGATTGAAAAAGCAGGTAGAAGACTTCATGAAAGAGAAAGAAGCAGCTTTGAAGGAAAGACTACTGAAAAATGTACAAGAGATCCACGGTATCAAAGTAATCAAGTTCTGTGCTCCGCTACCGGCAGAAGTAGTGAAGAATATCGCTTTCCAACTTCGGGGTGAAATCACAGAAAACTTGTTCTTCGTAGCCGGAAGTACAGACAATGGCAAACCGATGCTGACAGTAATGCTTAGCGATAATTTGGTTGCTGGTGGTCTGAAAGCTGGTAATCTGGTAAAAGAAGCTGCCAAACTGATTCAAGGTGGCGGCGGTGGCCAACCTCACTTCGCTACTGCAGGAGGTAAAAATGCTGATGGACTACCGGCAGCAGTTGAAAAAGTACTGGAGCTGGCAGGAATCTAAGAATAAATAAAAGAGGCTGTCTAACAAGCCCCGAAAAAAAAGAAATCACCCCTGTCAGAGTTTGTTCTGATAGGGGTGAAATCGTTAAAAAGAGACTTATAGACAACCTCTTTTACGTAAAGACTTAAAATTAGACGCGTCTGAATAAATACATAAGAAACTCCCTATTAATGTAGAAAAAAATAGTGACGGTATATGCACAGGATAGTGACGGTATCGCAGGCATATAGCGTCACTATTTGCATCGGATAGCGTCACTATTTTACAGAAGGGAATTCACCAACAACAATTTCGGCTTGAATCCCCTTTTGAATCCCCTATAAAAGCATCGGGGAAGGATATTTCCTACCCTCCCCCAAAAACCAACAAACCCGGTAAAAAATAGAAGTCTATTTGTCTCTTTCTAAAAATATTAGCTTATAATTTAGGCTTGTCACAGTTTTTTTCTACCTTTGTGACCAGATTAATTATTTTTCTTATCCTTCAAATAAATAAAATAAGTAATCACTAATACCTAAAGAATGATGAGAACACCTGCTTATCTATGCCTGCTGTTAACCTGCATGCTCATTTCTTGTACCCCTACGCAAGAGAAACACGAAATAGATTACACATCTTATGTAAATCCATTTATCGGAACAGACTTCACTGGAAACACTTATCCTGGTGCCCAAGCTCCTTTCGGCATGGTGCAACTTAGCCCGGACAACGGACTCCCCGGATGGGACCGTATCTCCGGTTATTTCTATCCGGACAGTACAATTGCCGGTTTCAGCCACACACATCTTTCCGGCACTGGAGCGGGAGATTTGTATGACATTTCTTTCATGCCAGTCACCCTTCCCTATAAAGAAGCGGAAGCACCGCTTGGCATCCACTCTAAATTCTCCCACAAGGATGAAAGTGCTCATGCCGGTTATTATCAAGTACGCCTGACAGATTATAACATCAACGTCGAACTGACTGCCACCGAGCGTTGTGGTATCCAACGTTATACGTTTCCGGAAGCCCAATCTGCTATCTTCTTAAATCTGAAGAAAGCCATGAACTGGGATTTTACCAACGATTCTCATATCGAAGTCGTAGACTCCGTCACCATTCAAGGTTACCGTTTCTCCGACGGCTGGGCACGCGATCAACACATCTATTTCCGCACCCGATTCTCCAAGCCTTTTGAGAAAATGGAACTGGACACAACTGCCATCATCAAAGACAATAAACGTATCGGCACCGCTGTTATCGCCCGCTTCGATTTCAATACCCAAAAGGATGAACAGATATTAGTAAACACTGCCATTTCCGGTGTCAGCATGGAAGGAGCAGCCAAAAACCTGCAAGCTGAAGTCCCCGAAAATGACTTCGACAAATACTTGGCGGAAACAAAAGCCAACTGGAACCGCCAGCTCGGAAAGATTGAAATAAAAGGTGATAATGAGAACGATAAAGTGAACTTCTACACCGCTCTCTATCACTCAATGATTGCCCCAACTATTTACAGTGATGTAGACGGAACTTACTACGGCCCCGATAAGAAAGTGCACCAAGCCGACGGCTGGGTTAATTATAGCACTTTCTCCCTATGGGATACATATCGTGCCGCCCACCCGCTCTTTACTTATACCGAACCCGAGCGTGTAAACGACATGGTGAAATCCTTCATCGCCTTCTACGAACAGAATGGCCGTCTGCCAGTGTGGAACTTCTACGGAAGTGAAACAGACATGATGATCGGTTATCATGCTGTTCCTGTTATTGTAGACGCCTATCTGAAAGGAATCGGCGACTTCGACGCAAAGAAAGCCTTGGATGCTTGCATAGCAACGGCTAATCTGGATAATTACCGCGGCATCGGACTCTACAAAGAATTAGGATACATACCTTACAACGTAACGGACCACTACAACGCAGAAAACTGGTCGTTATCCAAAACACTGGAATACGCTTTCGATGACTATTGCATTGCCGAAATGGCGAAGAAGATGGGCAAACAAGACATTGCGGACGAATTTTACAAACGTTCTCAAAACTACAAGAATGTTTATAACCCCGCTACTTCTTTCATGCAGCCACGTGACGACAAAGGCATCTTTATCAAGGACTTCAAAGCCGATAACTATACGCCACACATCTGCGAAAGCAACGGATGGCAATACTTTTGGTCTGTACAGCATGACATTAACGGACTGATCGACCTTGTAGGAGGTAAAAACCGATTTGCCGAAAAACTGGACAGTATGTTCACCTATCATCCGGCAGCAGATGACGAACTACCTATCTTCAGCACGGGCATGATAGGACAATATGCGCATGGCAATGAACCGAGCCATCATGTTATTTATCTGTTCAATGCTATAGGACACGAAAATCGCACACAAGAATATGTAGCCAAAGTGATGAACGAGCTCTACAAGAACGAACCAGCCGGTCTTTGTGGCAACGAAGATTGCGGACAGATGTCAGCATGGTATGTATTCAGTGCGATGGGATTCTACCCCGTCAATCCCGTCAGTGGAAAATACGAGATAGGTACTCCCCTATTCCCGGAAATGCAATTACATCTGGCGAATGGAAAGACTTTCACCGTACTGGCCCCCAAAGTGAACAAAGAAAATATCTATATCCAATCCATCAAAATAGATGGAAAACCGTATGACAAAACATATCTTACTCACGAGCAAATCATGAGTGGAGCAACTGTCGAATTCGAAATGAGTAACACCCCTAAAGCAATTGGAGTCATATTCGAAGAAAATAACCCATAAGCCAAACCAGAACAACCAATTGAGAGAATGAACGAAAACTTCGATATAACCTATAAAGCACTATTTCGCCGGTACTATCCCAGCCTGATTTTCTATGCTACCCGTCTGGTGGGAGAAGAAGAAGCAGAGGATGTAGTGCAGGACGTATTTGTAGAATTATGGAAGCGAAAAGACCACATAGAGATAGGCGACCAAATCCAGGCCTTTCTCTATCGTGCCGTTTACACCCGTGCCCTTAACGTCTTGAAACACCGCAGTGTGGAAGAAGGTTATTGTGTTGCCATGGAAGAAATCAACCAAAGACGCGCAGAATTCTATCAACCGGACAACAACGAAGTGATTCGGAGGATCGAAGATAAGGAACTCCGCAAGGAAATTCATGATGCAATTAATGAGCTCCCTGACAAATGCAAAGAGGTTTTCAAACTTAGCTATCTGCATGATATGAAAAACAAGGAAATAGCCGATATTCTCGGAGTTTCACTCCGCACGGTGGAAGCCCATATGTATAAGGCTTTAAAATACTTGCGTGGCCGACTCGATCCTCTTTGGGCGATTCTTTTCTTATTTTTATGGCGATTATAATAAGTGTTTTTGCGTTTTGAATTGTATTACTAATATGAAGGAAAAGAAAATGAGTAATCTGAGTGAAGAAATAATAAACAGATATCTGACAGGACAGTGTTCTGAAGAAGAGCTTATCGAGGTCAATGCCTGGATGAAGGAATCGGAAGAAAATGCCCGCCAGCTCTTTCGTATGGAAGAAATTTATCATTTGGGTAAATTCGACCAGTACACTGATGAACAACGGATACTTCGTGCGGAAAAACAACTCTATAAAAAGCTGGACGAAGAGAAAGGTAAACAGAGCAAAATACTAAGCATGCATCGCTGGATGAAATATGCCGCAGTGATTGCTGTGATGTTGGTCATGGGTGGTGGAGTCGGATATTGGTTCTATCAAAACGGAAACAATCAACAAATGATGGTCGCAGTAGCCAGCGAAGGCATTGTTAAGGAGGTAGTCTTGCCGGATGGTAGCAAGGTTTGGCTGAACAATGCAGCAACCTTGAAATATCCACGTGAGTTCTCCGAAAAGGAACGCAATGTCTACCTGGAAGGAGAAGCTTATTTTGAGGTCACCAAAAACCGCCATAAGCCATTCACCGTTCAAAGTGATGCAATACGCGTACGCGTATTGGGAACTACGTTCAATTTAAAATCCGATAAACGTTGCCGAATAGCAGAGGCGACACTTATTGAAGGTGAGATTGAAGTAAAAGGCAATAAGGAAGAGGGGCAGATTATCCTCACTCCGGGACAACGTGCAGAACTGAACAAAAATAATGGACGATTGACCGTGAAACAAGTGGATGCCAAGTTGGATGCTGTTTGGCACGATAATCTGATTCCATTCCAAAAAGCAGATATCTTCACCATCACCAAAGCGCTGGAGCGTTTCTATGATGTGAAAATCATTCTGTCTCCTGACATTCAGACGGGTAAAACTTACTCCGGTGTACTGAAAAGGAAATCGAATATCGAGTCAGTGTTGAAATCATTGCAAAACTCTATACCTATTGATTATAAAATTGTCGGAAACAATATCTTCATTTCTCCCAAATAAGAAGTAAAAGATGAACCGGCTAAAACTTAAAAGCTATTAATACCATGAAATTAAAAACATTCCTAATAGTAGGATGTTTAGGAGGTTTATTCACACTTAGCTCCTGTACAGCCCCCACTAATGTAAAAGACTATAGTGCTTACGTCAACCCTTTCATCGGTACCGGTGGACATGGTCATACCTTCCCCGGAGCGGTAGTTCCCCACGGGATGATTCAGCCCAGTCCGGACACCCGGATCGATGGTTGGGATGCTTGTTCCGGTTATTATTATGCCGACTCTACCATCAATGGCTTCTCACACACACACGTCAGCGGTACAGGTTGTTGCGACTATGGAGATGTCTTGCTCATGCCAACTGTGGGTAAACAACAATATCGTACAACCGATCCCCAAAGCCAACGCCTAGCATACGCTTCCTCTTTCTCACATAAGAATGAAATCGCAGAACCAGGATATTATTCTGTCTTTCTTGATACTTACCAGGTGAAAGCTGAAATTTCATCCACCAAACGAGGAGCAATCCATCGCTATACTTTTCCCGAAAACACCGAATCCGGATTTATCATCGACCTGGATTACAGCCTGCAACGACAGACTAACTCCGAGATGGAAATAGAAGTAATAAGCGATACGGAAATCTGTGGACATAAGAAAACAACTTATTGGGCTTTCGACCAATATATCAACTTCTACGCTAAATTTTCCAAACCATTCTCTTATACGCTCGTTACGGATTCTATCACCATGGACAATGGCAAACGGCTTCCTGTCTGCAAAGCATTATTGCATTTCAACACCAGTAAAGACGAGCAGGTTCTTGTTAAAGTAGGTGTGTCCGCTGTTGATATTGCCGGTGCACGGAAGAACGTTGAATCAGAAATTCCCGGATGGGATTTCGAGAAAGTACGTAAAGACGCACGTACGGCATGGAATGAATATCTTTCCAAAATTGATATTACAACTTCCGATAAAGAAGATAAAGCCATCTTCTACACGGCCCTCTATCATACGGGAATCAGTCCAAATCTGTTCACTGATGCAGACGGACGTTATTTAGGAATGGATCTTGAAGTGCATCAAGGAGACACCCTTAATCCGATATACACTGTCTTTTCTTTATGGGATACTTTCCGTGCGCTACATCCGCTAATGACTATCATTGATCCTGATCTGAATAATCACTTTATCAATTCGTTAATTAAGAAGCATCAGGAAGGTGGGATATACCCCATGTGGGACTTGGCTTCCAATTACACCGGCACTATGATTGGTTATCATGCTGTTCCGGTCATCGTGGATGCCTACATGAAAGGGTATCGCAATTTTGATGCCAAAGAGGCTTATAAAGCCTGCCTGCGTGCCGCCGAATATGACACTACCGGCATCAAATGTCCGGATTTGGTATTGCCTCATCTCATGCCTAAAGCAAAATATTATAAGAATGCCATCGGATATATCCCTTGTGACCGCGAAAACGAATCAGTGGCCAAAGCTCTGGAATATGCGTATGATGACTGGTGTATCTCTATCTTTGCAGAAGCAATGAGTGATTTTGAATCCAAAGCAAAGTATGAACGCTTTGCCAAGGCGTACGAATTTTATTTCGACAAATCAATCCGCTTCATGCGTGGACTGGACTCAAAAGGTGAATGGCGTACTCCATTCAATCCGCGTGCATCTACTCACCGCAGCGATGATTATTGTGAAGGAACAGCTTGGCAATGGACTTGGTTTGTGCCGCATGATGTAGAAGGATTAGTCAATCTGATGGGTGGAGAAGATGCTTTTGTCCAGAAACTCGATTCCTTATTCTCGGCCGATTCATCACTTGAAGGTGAGACAACCTCATCAGATATCAGCGGACTTATCGGGCAATATGCACATGGAAACGAACCAAGTCATCATGTGATCCACCTATATAACTACGTTAACCACCCTTGGAG
>OGOA01001162.1_pt1 | contig 14125 bp, 13 predicted proteins | sample 1573621 | NCBI WGS metagenome assembly OGOA01 (sample SAMEA2581917, study PRJEB24529) | metagenome | biome: Human gut stool | place: China | collected 2011
GGAGATAATACCTCGCATACTACCTTTGCGCCCTCTACAGTAGGAACACCCACTGTTACCTCACCGTTGTTATCTACTAACAACACCTTGTCAAACTCCACAACAGCACCGCTTTCCGCGTTCTGAATGTGATGAACGAACAATTTCTTGCCTTGCTCAGCCTTGAACTGTTGTCCGTTAATTTCTACGATTACGTACATCTGTCTTAAAATCTTTTAAACAGGTTAGGTCCCGGGGGTGGGCTCCGTCTCCGGCTCCACTTATTTACCCTCTGCGGAAAATCGAGTGCAAAGATAGAGTTTTTTATTTAATTCCACAAACATCTTCTTGAACTTTTAAAAAGCCACGCATAAGACGATGAGAATACAGAGCTTTTTACTACCTTTGCAACTAATAATATATCACTATTATCCAAATAAAGATGCAGGAAACAAATAATATGTTATCAGTTCTTAACAACTATACGCTAGACAACCCGGATGAGATCGCTAAAGAAATAGCCAACGACTTCCGCAAGCGACGTATAGAGAAGAATCTGACACGCGAACAAGTGTCGGAGAAGGCAGGTGTAGCAGTCAGTAATATCGTGCGATTCGAACAGAAAGGTCTTATCTCACTCAAGAACCTTATCGGCATAGCAATGGCATTAGGTTACACTTCGGAGATAAAGAAGCTTTTTTCCGAACCAAAATACTCCACCATGGAGGAGCTACTACAAATCCGCAAGAATACCAACAAGAAAAAAGTACATAAGTAATGAGAATCAAAAAAATAGAAAGACTTATCGTAAAGTATCACGAACAGATAGTCGGGACGCTTTCGCTCACTCCCGACAACAAACAGTGTGCCTTTGAATACGATAAAGCATGGCTTTCCAACGGTTTCAGTATATCCCCATTGGAACTTCCGCTGAAACCGGGATTGTTCATCGCAAAGCCCTCACCTTTTTATGGGAATTTCGGTGTTTTCGAAGACAGTCTGCCCGATGGCTATGGTCGCTACCTCTTGCATAAGGCCTTGCTCAAAGAAGGCATCAACGATACCCAATTGTCAGCGCTCGACCGTCTAAGTCTAGTGGGAAATGGGGGTATGGGAGCACTCACATACGAACCGGAAACCAGCATAGGTACTTCGCATGAGCCCCTTGATTTCGATCTGCTGCAAGAAAAGGCCTTAGAAGTGTTGCATGAGAAGAACGACGATGACGTAGAACTTCTTCTTTTTAACAGCCGAAATAGCGGCGGATGCAAGGCATTGTTCTCCAACAATGAAGGGCATTGGATGGTGAAGTTCCGCCATACATACGACCCTCAAGACATGGGATTGATAGAATTTCATTACAATGAGTTAGCACGACAATGTGGCATCCGCGTTCCAGACTTCAAACTGATCAACGGTAAGTATTTCACGACACGCCGCTTCGACATCTCGCAAGATGGAGAACGTTTGCATACAGTCACAGCCGGAGGACTGCTTAACATTCCACTATCCAACCCAATTCTCGATTATAGCAACTTACTGGCCCTAACTGGCTATCTAACGCAGAATCCTTTAGAAGTGGAAGAAATGTTTCGTCGTATGGTTTTCAACTATTTCACAGACAACAAAGATGATCATTGCAAGAATTTCAGTTTCACAATACAGAAAAGTGATACCAGCACATGGCAATGGCATCTTGCTCCCGCCTACGATCTCACCCTATGCACAGAGGGTTATAATGGTGAACATGCGACTTCGGTCAATGGAACCGGACATCCCACCATTCAAGACATGATAACCATCGGTACTAAAAACAAGATGAATAAACCGCGCTGCATACGAATCATTGAAGAGGTTAGGACTGGCTGCGGAGATTTGTTGCGGAACAAAGACTGGGAGTAATTTCGACAATAGGAGCTGCCTTCCAATCTATCAGACCATCCGCCGTACGTAAGTCCATAAAATCAAAATCCATAAGCCATCGTTTCAATTTCTCTTCCGCTCCACGCAAGCCATAATACGATTTGAAACGACGGATATAATTTAAGTCCTCAATCATCGGTTGCTCCGCATCCAGATCACGAGGATGGATGTAAGCCAACAAATATTCCGGACATTCACGTGTCCATTTCCTCAATAATCTATAGGGAACCAAGCGGAAATAGCCTCCTCCAGAGAAAACGATATGCTTTCCCAATATCTTACGATACACGATCGGGAATTCTTTCATCCTTATTCCGTTATATTCCACCCAGCTAGGCACCGCAGAAACATATGATGGCATTCCTCCATGCGCATGATGCGCAGGAAAAACCGAGCTATCCATACGAATTCCCAATTCATGCAATATCTCGAAAGCCCACCCCTCGCTCTCACGGATCGAGAAGCCCGGCGCACGAAAAGCCTCTACCTTCTGTCCCGTTATATCCTCCAGCAATTTTATGGAAGAAGAGACATCCTCTTTGAATGCCTCCCTCGATTGTTGCCACACTAACTGATGATTCATCGTATGGCTTCCCACCTGATACTTGGATGCAATCTGTCTCACGATATCCGGATACGTCTTGGCGATCCAGCCGATCACGAAAAAAGTAGCCTTCGTATCTGTCTCCTCCAAGATACGAAAAATGCGCTCCATATTCTCATAGATACGCACTTCAAACCCTTTCCACTGCTCCTCGGAGCGTGTAGAATCGTTATCGAGGAGATGAAACCATTCCTCGATGTCGAAAGTTAGTATGTTCATATTTTGTTAAATCAAGATCTTAATTTAGATTTTCGAAAAGAAGGATTCAGATATTTCACCAAACCAGATAATATACCCATCAACATTGGTAAAGGGTCTTTTAAAGATCCATCCTGATAAAATATATTCTTACCTAAAAAGCAGAACCAAGAGGGATGGGAACTAAATCTTTGGGGAGAAAAGATAAACCACATAACATCCAGTCCCCAAAAACGTAATACTTTTCCGATATGATAAGTATAAGTTAAGATCGGTTCATCCTTCATATCATGAACGATCATTTCCGGATAATTAACTCCTGCTATATATGCAGCATGTATACTTGCCGGTACACGAGGATTTATTTCTATAACTTTATATTCCCCCGATTTGCTCTCCATAATATCAAAGTCGGCAAAACCAACCCAATCCAAAGCATCTAAAATATCTTTACAGATGCAGACCAAAGTCTCATTTTGAATCGTCTCACAATAACAACTAGTCCCTCCTTTTAAAGGGAAATAACGCATGATTCGAATAATTACGGCTTCATGGCACCCCCCGCTCTTATCACGATAAAGCATCACATTATAATAGATCCCTGTATGATCAACATATTCCTGTAAAGTGCAACGACCAAAATCTCGTTCTATGGCAGGCCATTTGTCTAATAGCTCTTTCTCTTCATGCACAAGCATAATCCCTCTAGCCCCAGATGAAATATTCGGTTTGATTAAAGCAGGAAAGCCAACATAAGATACTACTTCATGCAGATTTTTTGACGAAAGAAATGCAGTCCGAGGGTGTGGAAATGATCGTTGCTTGCAAACATCCATCAATCTTTCTTTGTCATGTGCCTTTATAAAAGTATCATAATGTGGAATGGCACACTTCACGGAAAAAGAATTTTCTATCCTCTCCTTATTTTGGCTCAACAACTCTGCGCTATCATTATACATTGGAATAATAACATCTTGTGGATTTTTCCCCAAGAAATCAACTAAAAAATTCAAGTATTCAGAGGGAGCATCACGCAAGATAGGACAAAGGATCTTATGATCTACAAACCTAGAGACATAACCATAAGATAACCTAGATTCAATGAAACCAAATATAACATGACCATTCTCTTTCAAAGAACGAGCTACGGAAATGGATTGAACCGTATGAGCATCCAGTAACAAAATATTCATATCTAGCGGTATAACATAAACTATTAAAGCTTATAGTACAATTTTTCTCTTACGACCCCTACTATTCCCCAATAAACTAAACAATACAAACTTTTTATTAATGATAATTTTTCTACTCTTCGAAGTACCAGCCACTGAGGCTTTATCATTCTTATTTTATTAGAAGTAACTGCCGTGACCCTATCTCTATAGGAGATTGTTACAGTCAAATTTCCATAAGCATATGGTACCTCTTTCAGGATTTTTAGCCAATAAACATAATCATCCCTGAGACTCCCTAATTGCTCATCAAAATAATATTTCTTCGATTTGGACACATCATAAACCGTAGCAGAAGGACAAATCGGACATAATTTTAACAAATCATCATATTTAACCTTTTTCGGACGGGGAAATGGAACTCCCAAGTATCGCTTAGAATGTTCTTCTATATGTTGTACTGAAGCATAAACTATAATAGCTTTCTCCGTTTGCAAAAAATTCACTTGTGATTCCAAATACTCTTCCGGCCACATATCATCCGAATCCAAGAACGCTATATACTGTCCTTTCGCCTCTTTCAACGCAATATTCCTCGCCCCAGAAGAACCTTTGTTCACCTTGCTCTCTATCAATTTGATCCGCGGATCCGCATACCGCTTCACGACGTTGATCCCCGCCCCATCATCCGGCGAGCAATCATCTACGATAATCATCTCCCAATTCGTATACGTTTGCTTCAAGACAGATTCTATCGTATCGCCAACAAACTCAGCCCCTTTATACATAGGGGTAATGATCGAGACCAATCCCTTTTCCATATTTTCAGACATTGTATTATATTTTTCTCTTTATAATCATAATCCCACCAAAAGACCGACAAATCTTGTCAGCCTATTCGCATCCTTTACCCTACGATATATCACGCCAAAGAGGATGGGTAACGAGAATCCCAACACAAACGAGACACACGAAAACAGATATTGGTTCACCTCCGGAAAAGCATGGGCAATAGGTCCGCGCACAAGCATCTGCGGGAAATAAGAAAGCAGGAACACGGTATAGGTGTAGTCGGATAGATGTATCAAGCCTACCCCGCTACGCTTCTCCACTATAAGCGATAAAATCAGGCTGAATACGATACCTACTAATGCGGCAACCAATTTCCATGGCAATAAGCTAGCGGATAAAGCAAACGATCCCAAAAACATTCCATACTTATATCGTAGCAGAATAGCATCTATCCTCCCCTTATAAATACAATAAAGAATTCCCAAACCGAAATAAGCGGAGTAATGAACAGCAACCGATATTTGCATAAACCGCATATTAGGCATCACATAACTTAACACAAACAGCAAAATTACCCCCCCCATTTGTAAATATACGTTAACATATATCCATTTCCTTAAAAGCGAAAAGAATACGAATATCATGAACAACGTCGGTAAAAACCACATAAATCCAATCGGATACCAAAGCATACTCTCCACCCACGAGGAGAAACTAAACGTCAACGGATTCTGCATCAACTCCGCAGGAACAAAACGTGACTTAATAACAAAAATCACACTATTAATAAATAAGAAAGGCAATAAGAGCCGCTTGACCTTTTTCCTCATGAATGGAAAGAATCTCATTCCTTGCATTTTATTTGCTGGATATGTATACGCAAACAAGAATCCAGACAAGAAAAAGAAAAGAGGCATATGAAATGAATACACCCATTTATAAATCCAGAGATCTCTGTAATCCAAGGTAATATCCGCATGGCCTATCACAACCAACAGTGTTGCAAAAACAAATAAAAATGAAACTTGCGTGAGTTTCTTTCCCATAATCATTCCAAGTTTAATTAAATTTTTCCGCCAACTCCAACGCATTTGCGATCACCTGATGCATATCATAATATTTATATTCCGCCAGCCGACCGCCAAAGACCACCTTCTCTTGTGCGTCTGCCAAGGCCTTGTACCGAACATACAACTCACTGTTCCGTTTATCGTTCACCGGATAATAAGGCTCATCCCCCGGTCTCCACTCCTTGGAATTCTCCCTTGAGATCACCGTGTCCGGTTGTTGTCCAAACTCAAAATGTTTATGTTCGATAATACGGGTATAAGGAGTATCGGCATCCGTATAGTTCACCACGGCATTCCCTTGGAAATTAGGAACACCTTCCAATAACTCTGTTTCGAAACTCACGGTTCGATACTCCAAATACCCAAAGCGATAATCAAAGAAGCGATCAATCTCCCCCGTGTAGATTACCCGATCCGCTATCGAATCAAAATATTCTCGATTCCCGAAATAATCCGTATTCAAACGAACCTCCACGCCATCTAGCATTTTCTCGATCATCCTCGTGTATCCGCCCTCCGGGATACCTTGATACTTATCATTGAAATAATTATTATCGAAAGTGAAACGCACAGGAAGTCGTTTAATGATAAACGCAGGAAGTTCCGTAGCCTTACGTCCCCATTGTTTTTCTGTATAATCCTTGATCAGCGTATAATAAATATCCTTCCCGATCAAAGATATAGCCTGTTCTTCCAAATTCTTAGGGCTAAGGATTCCGGACTCTCTCCGTTGCTTCTCTATCATCTCCTTAGCCTCCTCCGGGGTCGTCACCCCCCACATCTGATAGAAAGTATTCATATTGAAAGGCAAATTATACAGTTTTCCCTTATAATTTGCCACAGGAGAGTTGGTGTACCGATTGAACTCAACCAACGAGTTCACGAACTCCCATACCCTCCTGTCACTGGTATGAAAAATATGCGCCCCATACTTATGTACGTTGATGCCATTCACGGACTCCGTATAGACATTACCCCCTATATGCGAGCGCTTGTCTATAACCAAACATTTATATCCTTTTTGATGAAGGAGGTAGGCCATTGTGGTTCCAAAGAGACCGGAACCGACGATAAGGTAATCATAAATCATCTCTATATGGTTTAAAATTATTATTTGAGGAATCTGTCAACAGGCACAAAGAATAAGATCCTTTTTGTAAGCCTATCGGTTTCCTTATCTACTATTGATCATGCATAAACCACTTATATATTCTCAAATACGGCAACGGTATCTTTAGAAAACGTTTTAAATAACCTATTTTCCAAGGTGATGAGGAAATACCCTTTTTCAATTTCAAAAAACTGAAGTAAACGCCACGATTAGGTTTAGCCAACGGGGAAATCGTATTATTGGCATAAAAAGACCAATTTCCGAACCGATTTAAGTCCGACTGACGGGTTTCCGTTCCCAAACGGCAGATCGCATCGAAAGCCATCGTCTTGTCCCAGCGGATGACATCCGACAAGGAATTCTCACAGAACCGCTTGACAAAGCATAAAGCCCCCTCCCGTATCTTTAGGAGATCCTTGAAATCATTTCTCAACTTACTGTTCCCATCATATTCAAAATCATACAATTCAATAGTTTGATCCGATTTATACCGTTTCACCGAGCCGTGATCCGCACTGAACAACATCTCCAGTAACCCCTCGAAGGATCGCACCATCACCTTTTCCTCGGAATCTTCCGAGCCATACAGATAGCCGAAAGCGTTTTCCTTATCCAACATGATACCTAGATAGAATCCCATAATTTCCATATTCTTTCCTAGTTCCGGCAACATTTCCTCCAAAGCCTTCTGTAAACGTCCCCGCCAACCTATATCGATAATCCCTACTTTTCCGGATAGGTTTAAACGATCGATGTAGTACTGTAAAGAGAGAAATTCTTCTTCCGAATTCTCAATAATATCGGGAAGTAATTCCTTTAGGAAACTCGATAAATCCTTATTCTCTAAAAAATCTTTTTTCAAAAAAGAATCATCCAGATCAAGTCCATAACGACCAAGTGCCAAGACATATTCCTTATAATCTAACCCCAACAAATCCAACATCGTTCTGACCGATGTATAACGATATATAGAGAGCCTGTCCAACATGGCTTTTATATCCTTGCAATGGCGTAATATCGGGACTAATAAACTTCTCCTTGAAGCATATACATATTCAGTATCCTCCTTAGGATATAATATCTTATAAGCGGCACGCATGATTTGTCCGTCACGAGAAAGGAACAGAAACTTATCGATTCCCAAACGTAATTTATATTCATGCAGCCAAACACAAAACCCATACAAAAGAGGTCCCAAGGTCTCATATCCGATACGAAACAAACGATCACCCGATTCCGATACCGTATTATTGATAAAGCTATACAAAGAATCCGAATCGAGTTCTCCCGTTTTAGATTTCCGACAATAAAGCGTATGGTTGACCTCTCTTGGTATATGAACGGATCGGATACCGGACAATTTCGGACGTATATAATCCGCCATCAAAGCATCCCCTATATGTACTATTTTTCCGGGGCTGTATGAGTTCTCCCGCAATATCATCCTATACATATTGCCGGTATATTTTTGGACTCCGGTCTCCGAGGAGACGTATATTTTCTTATACTGGTTATAACCGCATTTCAATAAAAGACGCTCAATAAAAGCCCGATCCAAATACATATCGGAGACGATAATCACCTCTTTCCCCCGGTCAATGGCATACTTATAAACCTCCTTGATTTCTAGATTCACGGTAGTCAACGCATACTCCATCTCCAGTTCCAGCTGCGATAAGGACGATTTAATCTCCTCCTCATAAGGCAATTGATCGTAAATTTCCCCAAACGAGATCTCCTCGCGATCGGACAATTCGCGGGCCGTTCGCTCCGCACATACACGCTTATCCCTGAATCCTTCCATAGAGACACCGAAACGTTTTAACGCCTCTCTTTCCACCAACGAGAACACATCTTTGGGTGTCCTTACGTTCCTTTTTATCAGCGTGTCGAACACATCGAAAGAAACAACCTCGCATCTATCGATATATTGCTTGTAAGACTTGATACTCATTCCTGTGTTGTTTTGTGGTTTTGAATTAACAAATTATCATAGACCTTTTTTAATTGCTCGCCATAGACCTCCTCCGTAAACGAGTGAATGGCTTTCTCCCTCGCTTTATCTCGAATAATGGTCGTATCCATATCCAAGACTTTCTCCATCAATGCCTCCAATTCGCTATTCGAATCAAACAAGAATCCGGTTTCCTCATGTTCTATCAATTCCGATGTCCCACCCGAATTCCTTCCGATAACCACGCAATCATTCATCATAGCCTCCCCCGTCACTCGCCCGTATGCCTCATGCCAGGAACACATTAATAATGCAACCGCTTTCCTCATCAACTCCTTGGCATCCGTACGGTATCCCAACAAGACGACTTTTCCCTCTATCCCCTCTTTTTCTATAAGCGATTTCATCTTCTTGACGAAATGAGCAGATCCGGTTCCCGCTATATACAGCCGAATATTGCGATTGCGTGACACTTTTGAAAATGACGATATAGCATCCAAAACACCTTTATTTTCACTTAAGCCACCACAATACAAGAAATAATTCTCCTTCTCATAATGCACATCTTGAATATTACGGATAGAATCGACCGCATCGTAAAGAACCACTGCGTTCTTATTCCGAATATGAAAATGCCTCTTTACCGCTTCAGACACACAAATGACAGAATCCGAATTATTGAAATCCTCACATAACTTTTCAAAAGGTTTAAATGACCGCATATAGAAATGTAAATCTGACATTTCTCTCAAATGCCAAACATGCTTAATCCGCTTTTGTTTTGCGATTTCAAAGCCAATACTAATCCAACTATTATTCGAATGAATAACATCTATACCATTCTCTTCTATAATTTTTAATATCAAAGGATAAGAATACTTGTTAAGAATCCAATAATAACAAAACCTAACAGGATATAATATAAATCTTAAAAAATTCTTATTATAAGTCGCCATATTAAATTTAAATGGAACAACCTTATACGATACGCCCATTTCTTTCAACAGCGACAAGAAAGGGCCTTCTGATGGAGACAAAACCAAACAATCCTTAAAGCCATACGACTTAATCATATTAGAAAGCGAAAGATTTGCTCCATACAATCCCGCATCATTCAATAAAAAAGCAACTCTCATAATTATTCACAAAATATTGTTTGATAAGGAGAAACACCAACATTTCCTTCTTTTAGGCCCCTATTATTAGCATAAATAAACATCTCAAATAAAACAACATAAAACAACACCATGAGATATTTCAAAGCTATAATCTTTTTCTCACGCCATACACTCAAGCATAAGGGGAGAGCAAACACCAATGTTATTGCAGCTGCATCTGCCAATCTTAAAAAAATACTAACCTTTGTCATTAAGACCAATGATATAAAATAAAACAATGAAAAATAAATCACAGCATTATCTTTAGTCTTCGAGAACAAGACAGACAAAAAAACTATCGCCGCAAACAATATTTTCGAAAACGCACCATATCCCGTATTATAGGAAGGCTCAACCCCATAAACACTAAACATATATCCTCCATAATATGAATTCAAGAACAAGTCATTGTTCAACAAAACAAAAAACATATCTGTATAACATATACATAATAAAAACGATGAAATGAGCAGGAGAATAATTCTATTGCAATGCATCCTATTTACAAAAAAGAATGGCAGGAAAACAAATGAGGAAGCATGAAACAAGACAGACAATGGATATATTATGAAAGCCCCCCATCTTTTACCTCTAAAAAACAAATCGAATGCTAAGATTACGAGAGACAAAGAAATCATATTCCTTATCGCAGAATAAGACAATAAATAGCACAACAACACATACATCAAAATTTTCCACGTATAGTTCTTTCTTTGCAAGAACAGCAAAGGAAAATAGGTTATAAATGCAGAACAAACGAAAAGGCTATGCGCAGGCAACTGAAGATTCCTTAAAAAAAGGATCAAAGCATAAAAAACTATTTCTGTTTGTTTGTATTCGGAAGAAAAATTAAAAGAATCCACATAACTTGCATAATCAGTACCAATATCATATCGTAGAACAGAGGGCACGAAAAGTACCATAAAGAGGCTGTAACGAGCAAGGATACGTGAGCGTCTCGTTTTAGAATGTTCTGCATAATATGCGAATAATACGGACAGCAACAATATGGCATTATATAAGATAAATGTTTCTATCATAGTACTATAGAGACAAATAACCAATTTTCATATTCACGAAATCATTACTTCAACGCTTCCCGCAGAAACGTCACGGATCGCTCACGTAAAGGTGCCAGCGACTCCTCTATCTTGTCCCAATCTATCGGGAGATGATAAATCCGTTCAAAATCTCCGGGGGCTTTCCAGACGTTATCCGACAAGCTTAGTTTGGAAAGCATGTTTAATACACGGCTGTTCCCTTTGGCATGCGTGCCGGACAAAGGGAAATAAACGAAAGGCTTATGGAACAGGATACAGAAAGCCACCCCATGAAAAGAGGTGGTCACCACAAGGCCGGAATGCCGGATAAGGGAAAGCCATTCCGGAATAGTGGCGTAACGATATTCCACCCCTTGAAATAGTTCACGACCGGGTAAATATCCGCTGGCGGGTGTCACCACCAACGATAGTCCCTCTCTCTCTGTGAAACCTCGAAGCTCCGGCCAACATATCTCCTCATTACTTGAAATATTGATACTATATATAAAAATGTAAGGAGAAGGGCTTGGGGGTATATCTCGTGAAAGAGACAGATACTCCTCCTTCGCAAGCAACAAGGTCGGATCGAGCACATGTACCGCCTCTTTCCCGACCGCTTGGCAGATAGCGACCCCGCTTTCCTCGCGTACGGACAGGATATCGAACCGAGACAATCTAGCGGTGAGTTCCGCTTGAAGCCTTAAAGGACATTGATCCGATCCGAAACTAGCCGCGTATGCGATACGCCTTATCCGATCCGATCCGAAATCCAGCCAATAGGCCCGATCGTCTTTCCGTCTCAAAAGCACGGGATGCCATACCTGGTCGCTACCCGTTATATAGAGATCTGCCGTTGGAGGATCCTTCCACAACTCTTTTAAAGAGCCATAGATCCGTTGAGTCTGATAGATATGGCTCTTCCTAAACTCCTCAAAACGACGCTCTTTATTCTTAACCCGATTAACAGCCTCCATGCGCCTGACCTCGCGATGCCTCCACCAACGCAGGAGCGGATAGACGAGAACCGTCTTCGCCATAAGCTTCAAGCACTTTCTCCAAAGTGGTTCTTTATAGAGGTAACGTATTAAGAATGGCTCATGGCCAATCCCTTTTAAATAACGCTGCAAAGCCCAACACTGCAATTGCTGCCCATAATTGTCACCGCTTTGCCAAAACGTAACGATTCCTATTCTCATAGTCTATATTTTATTTTCTTCCTCGAAACTGCGGATTGCTGATCCATGAATTACTGATTTATAAGTATAAAGTTATCAAAGCGACAGCCGGACGGCCATCACCCAATAGAGATAAACGTTCTAAAAATTAGAAATCTTTCGTATTTCGGGTTACAATCACCTCACATTAGGCGGAAAGGGCACTGTTGTATTGCAGCGCACCCTGTAAAAAGACAGCAGAACCCAATCATTCGAGTCCTTTTAAAATCCTACCCTGCGAGCCACCGATGGCAAGACTCTTCGTACGCCATATACAAGGCATGAGGAGAGAGCCAACACTACGAATGTCTGTGAGAACCAATCCCAATGAAAGGGCAAGCGACTCAATACCATGATAAAAAAGCAATGGATAAGGTATATCCCAAACGAGATCTGTCCCAACCAGACCAATAGTCTAAACCAAAGGCCAAAGGAGGTAAACTTCCGCTGAGTCTTCTCGGAAAACAATACCATGATTACCGCCAACGAATAGAGATGCGCGGAGGCCTTTATGCCATATCCCATATAGTACAAAGGATACAACCATTTGGTTTCCAAAAACGAGAGGAACAGACCTATACCCATTACAAAAAGCCATGGCCAAAGCCGATAAGCACGCTCTTTTCTATTGCCTAGATAAATACGGGAAACAGGCCACCCTTTTCCAAGGAACTCATGCCATATCCTTTGACTAAATCTAAATAAGTGACTAGTATTATAGCCACCATAGTGATAACGAATGCTAAAATTACCCCCCCGTATTAACCTTTCGTAACACCGGAAGCAATACATAGTATTGAATGATAAGGGCTATGAAATAATAGATGGAGAAGCCGCAGGCGAGGAATAGGATCATGCCTTTCATCCAATCATTACCCTGCCACACATAGAGGGCCCAATAAGGTAAAGACCAGATTAGAGTAGGTATATAGATCTTGGGGATTTGATGTTTCAAGAATCGCGCATACGACCGCTCGCCTTGCTTTTTTGCAAGGAAATAACCAGATATGGCCAAAAACAGGGGTACAGCGCAATTCAACATCTGCCTAGATACAATCAGTGCGTCTCCAACCATTTCCTCTTTTTGCGAAGTGGCGGCAAACGTATGGATCGCTATGACCATCAAAACGGCCACACCCCGAAGAAAATCGAACCAGCTCTCTCTCTCTTTCATCTCCCCATCACCTTCTTGATCATCTCTTTCCCCTTTTCTCCTACCACGCTCTTCATCGCCTCTTTCAATACGCCTTTGGTCGATACGTTCAAGTTGTTCATGATCCGTATGGCATCGCTCTCGTCCCGGCTGTCGGTGAATACCTCGAACAGCATGGGACGATCGGTGAGACCCGGAGCGAGGAAACGGTCGAGTTGCCTCAAATAATCCTCCTTATTCTCGGCCGAAAGGTATTCATATCCCAGATCCTCCGCATAGTGGCGCACCAATTGGCGCGACTTATTGCCATAGTGACCGGCCGCGGCGATGTAATCGTCCGCCGCCTCGCCGAAGGCGGCGCCGGGATGCATGTAGTTGCGAAACTCCGTCCCTTTGCCGTTATTGACTAGCAAGATGCGGACGTTCCTCCCTACATGACGGTTTCCCAGCACATTCATGTCGTAGAAAAAGGCCAAGTCGCCCGCCACGCAGAAATAGAGCTTGTCCGGATGTACCCAGGAAGCGCCCATGAACGAGGAGATATAGCCGTCTATGCCGAAACCGCCGGTATTGGCGTATCCGTACACCGAATCGGGCAGGTCGAAGTAGTTCCATGTACGCAACGTATTGAGGATACCCAAGAAGAGCACGCTTCCCTCAGGGATACGACCTGCCGTCTCATGGGCTATCCATACGTTCGAGAACGGCAAGGCGCTTTTCGGCACTTTCGCCCAAATGGCTCTTAGTTCCTCCCGGCA
>OGOA01001165.1_pt1 | contig 14047 bp, 15 predicted proteins | sample 1573621 | NCBI WGS metagenome assembly OGOA01 (sample SAMEA2581917, study PRJEB24529) | metagenome | biome: Human gut stool | place: China | collected 2011
GCATTGTGGATACCAAGCAGTGTTTTTTGCAGAATGAACGGAACGATGCCATTGTTGCCCTTGTGCGCGATTTTCTGAATGAATTTCAGATTCCCTTGTACGATGAGGAAACACACACAGGGCTTGTCCGCCATATTCTGACACGCATCGGCAGAAGCAGCGGCGAGGTGATGGTCTGCATCGTACTCAACGGGAAAAGACTGCCGCACAGCGAGGTACTGGTGGAACGCCTGCAAAGGATAGAGGGTATGGTCTCTGTTGTGCTGAACGTAAATCGGGAGAAAACAAACGTCATCCTCGGCAGAAAAATCATCACCCTTTGGGGGAAGGATACGATTACCGATTCGCTTGACGGCATCGAGTTCGAGATTTCGCCGCTTTCGTTCTATCAGGTGAACCCCGTGCAGACAGAGGTGCTGTATGAAAAGGCTGTGGAGCTGGCGGATTTAAAGGGGGACGAAACGGTGCTGGATTTATACTGCGGCATCGGGACGATTTCTCTTTTCTTCGCAAGAAAGGCAAGGCAGGTGTTCGGGGTGGAGATTGTGCCCGAAGCCATTGCGGACGCGAGGAAAAACGCGGAGCGAAACAACATCACCAACGCAACCTTTGCCGTCGGCGCGGCGGAGGAGGTCATCCCCAGACTGTATCGGGAGGAGGGCATTGCGGCAGATGTGGTTGTGGTTGACCCGCCCAGAAAGGGCTGTGATGCACGTCTGCTGGAAACGATTCTCCAAATTGCACCCGAAAAGGTCGTGTATGTTTCCTGTAACCCTGCGACACTCGCACGGGATTTGGCTGTGCTTGCGGCAGGTGGCTATCATGTGCGCGAGGGGCAGCCCGTAGACCAGTTCCCTCATACAAATCATATCGAAAACGTCTGCCTGCTGACGCGGGAAAGGGAAATATGATATCTGTGTGAAAGAGAGGGGATAAAACATGAATGATAAACCAAGGTTATTTGGAATTGAACGTTCCAATCGTGATTATACCGTAGCTGATACATGGGGAAAGAATCAATTTAACTCATCTTTTCCGGCTTCGCTTGCATGTTATTTACATTCAAAAGGGATGAAAGCGGTGTATATCAAAGCGAAGCCAGATATGAAAAGGGATCTTCAATATATTGGGATTGATGAGTTGTATGGGATTGACCCTCTCGGAGACGATATTTTCTTTTCGTTTGAAACACAATATACACCATTTCAGAAATATGTTGTTGGGGCGATTCCCAGAGACGATTTGGTTATTTTGTCTGATGGGCAATGCGTCAGCAGTATAGAAATAAAATTGGTTGCATTACCGGATAATCCGACATGTAATTTGAGTGAAGATAAGTTCGGCTCAGAAATTGTTGTGCGTCCGGATACCATCATATATCTTGCGTGTTCGTTTATCCAAAGCTATGAGGATAACCCGGAAGCTCTGAGAAATGTAATCGGAGATGCAGGCAGAAATGTTCGGGATTGGACGGAAGCAGGAGAAGTTTTGCCGTATATGGATGAAATTTATTGGGCTATCAGACGTATGGTTTCTGAAAAGAACGAATGTCAGAGTCCTATTATTATGGAGCCGGTATGGAAAACAGAAGGAAAATCACCCCGATTGGCAGATCATTGTCTGGATCTATTTGTCTGGAGTAATTTTGGCATGTTAAATCTTTTTATGCCGGAGGAAAATGAAGAATTCCGTACAATAACAAGACATACCAGAACAATGATTTGGCTGTTCAAAATGCTTCAGGAATATGCAGAAAAAGGTAGATTTAACGGAGCAAAAATAATTGATACATTATCCTACAATTTAAAAAATGATAAAGCATTTGCTTCAAATGGATTAAGAACGCACCCGATTATGACGTGTGCGGAATTAACAAAGCCGAGAATTACGAAGGGTGAAATAAGAAAAGTTATTCTTGGGGGAGGACAATATTTATTAAGTCCGGAGAGAAGATTTGATGCAATTATTTATAATTCACCTGATTTATTTTAAGGAGGATTAAGATGCCAAGAGTAATAGATTTATTTTGTGGATGTGGAGGCTTATCGCTCGGATTTGAAAAGGCAGGCTTTCAACTGGTACGGGCTTTTGATAACTGGGATAAGGCTGTAAATATCTATAATAAAAATTTTTTTGATCATAAAGCGGAATTAAAGGATGTACATGACTTAACAGTTGAGTATTTAACAGCATTTCAACCAGATGTTATAATCGGGGGACCGCCATGTCAGGATTATTCATCCGCAGGGCAAAGGGATGAATCAAAAGGACGTGCGGATTTAACGCTACGCTATGCAGAATTGGTATGCGGCGTAAAACCGAAATGGTTTGTCATGGAAAACGTTGACAGAATTCTAAAATCGCAGACCTTGCCAAAAGCAATAAAAAGCTTTAAGGATACCGGGTATGCATTAACACAGGTGGTGCTAGATGCTTCAAGATGCGGCGTTCCTCAAAAAAGAAAACGATTTTTCTTAATTGGGGAATCAGCTGGAAGGGATTGTTTTTTAGAGGATGCGTTATTAAATGATCAAAAGTCTGATCGTATGACAATCAGAGAATATTTAGGGGATGAATTTGGTACAGAATTTTATTACAGACATCCTCGCTCTTATGCAAGAAGAGGAATATTCAGTATTGACGAACCAAGTCCTACAATCAGAGGGGTGAATCGTCCGATTCCGGGTACTTATAAAATACATGCCGGAGATGCTACGGAAGATTTGTCGAAGGTTCGTCCGTTAACAACCTTAGAAAGAGCCAGAATACAAACATTTCCAAGAGATTTTTTCTTTGAGGGAGGAAAAAATGATTTAGAACAAATGATAGGAAATGCTGTGCCGGTTGAATTGGCTGCATATGTCGGACGGCATTTACTGGATTACATGAATCTCTTGGTATTGATTGATTTCTGATTCAGTGAAAAATAAATACACCTGAGATTGCATTAGAACAGTTGGCATTTAATTTTCACTGAATCAGAAATCAATCAATACCAAGAGAAATCCTCTTTCTTTTTACAGAAGAAGGAGGATTTTTTATTGCCTTTTTTGCTCTTTTCTTCACATCGAGACTATGTGAGACTACAGAAATGGTATACAGAAAGAGAAGCAACGAAAGGGGGGAGAAAAAATGGAGAGAGAAAGCTTTATCTTCTACCGCAGCTTTTACGATTCCATCAAGGGCTTAGGGGATGCGGAATTTGCGGAATGTATGCGTTTTCTGTGCGAATATGGGCTGAATGGAGCGGAGCAGACAGGCGGCACACTGGCGGAGGTGGTTTTGAAGATGGCGAAGCCGCAGATAGATGCGAATAACCAACGACGAGCAAACGGCGCAAAGGGCGGCAGACCAAAAGCAAGCCCCTACGCACAGGAGCAGGCGGTATCCGATAGGAAAACCGATGGTTCTGAGACGGAAAACCATAGGTTACGGGATGCAAAACCTAATGTAAATGGTAATGGTAATGTAAATGAGAATGGTAATGGTAATGGTAATGAGAATGAGAAGGGTAATGGTAATGAGAATGAAAAGGGTAATGGAGAGGGGAATGAGAATGCTTCGCAGGACGGACAACCACACCCCTTTCATCCCCCTTCTGTGGAGGAGGTACGGGCGTACTGCGAAAGCAAGGGCTATCGTATCACTCCGGAGCGGTTCATGGATTATTACACCGCCAACGGCTGGCGGCTTGGCAAGTCCGAGATGAAGGACTGGAAGGCAGTGGTGCGAAACTGGGAGAGAAAGGAAGCGAAGCAGACGGAGAATGTGAGTGGATATTGCCGTCAGGAGAGCGGAAAAGGAGTGAAGGGGTATGGTAGATGTGAAGGCGCTGATGCAGGCAGCGAAAAATACGACGGCACTGTCCTGTGAGGAGCGGATGGCGTTATACAACAGCAGAAGGGGCGACCTGACGGGATATGACTGCCCGATTTGCCGCAACAAGGGGTTTGTGTTTTTGATGAAGGATGGGTATGAATACACCATGGAGTGCGAGTGCATGGAGAAGCGCAGGGGCAAGTGGCGGCTGAAACGAAGCGGCTTGCAGGACATGGCGGAGCGGTATCGCTTCGAGACCTACGAGGCGAAAACGAGCTGGCAGAAATCCATCCTTGCGGCGGCGGAATGCTTCTGTGAGGAAAGAGAGGGGTGGTTTTATATCGGCGGACAGGTCGGGGCAGGGAAAACGCACATCTGCACCGCCATTGCGAATCGACTGATGCTACAGGGCAAGGGCGTGCGCTACATGATTTGGACGGAGGTAAAAGCCCTCAAGACGGATGATGAAAACTATGCGCGCGAAATCAACAAATGGAAAACGGCGGAGGTGCTGTATATCGACGATTTTCTGAAAACCAGAAACGGCGCACTGCCGACCGATGGGGACATCAATCTTGCGTTTGAAATCATCAACGCACGGTATAATAATCGCGCCCTGCGGACGATTTTTTCGGGGGAAAGAGGGCTGAATGAAATCATGGAGCTTGACGAAGCCATGGGCAGCAGAATTTATCAGCGGTGCGGCAAATATAAGCTGAAAATCGGATGGGGCGAAGGGCGGAACTACAGAACGAGAGAGGAGGGCGTGGTGTAGGGCAATCCCTCCGCGGCAACTGCGCGTTGCTTGCGCCAAGGCGGCGGTTCGAGTATACTGGAGAAAAGGTGGTGAAGGCTATGGAAACAAAAAGCATGGAAACAAAGGATATTTTATTGCAGCTGCGCACAAAGGCAGGGCTTTCGCAGGATGAGCTGGCGGAAAGGATGTTTGTGACCAGACAGGCGGTATCCCGTTGGGAAAGGGGAGATACGATTCCGAATACCGAGACATTAAAGCGACTATCCAAGCTGTTCGATGTGTCCATCAACACATTGCTCGGTTCGCCGAGAGAGCTGATTTGCCAATGCTGCGGCATGCCGCTTGCGGATGACAGCATCAGCAGGGAAAAGGACGGCTTTCTGAATGAGGATTACTGCAAATGGTGCTACGCCGATGGGGTGCATCTGTACAGCGATATGGAGGATTTGATTGAGGTGTGCGTGAAAAATATGCCGAAGGACGCGTACACAGAGGAGGAGGTGCGCGCCTATCTGCGGCAGCTGCTGCCTCAGCTGGAGTATTGGAAAAGGGCAGGAGAAAAATAAGGACATAAAAAAAGACTTTGCTCATCCAAGCAGATGAGCAAGGCCTTTTTAAGTTTCAATGGGTTTCCGGAAATTGTTCAGATTATTCCCATTCAATCGTACCGGTGGGCTTGGGTGTCAAATCGAACAGCACGCGATTTATGCCCTTAACCTCATGTGTGATACGGTCGGTGATATGCTGCAGCAGCTCAAAGGGTACATTTTCTACGGTTGCGGTAATAGCATCGATTGTATTTACGGCACGGATGATGGCGCACCATTCATCCACGCGCTTATTATCCTTCACGCCAACGGATTTCAAATCGGGGATAGCGGTGAAATACTGCCAAACCTTGCCCTCCAGACCGTTCTTTGCGAACTCCTCACGCAGGATGGCATCGGATTCGCGCACAGCCTCCAATCTGTCTCTTGTGATGGCACCCAGACAGCGCACGCCCAGACCGGGACCGGGGAAGGGCTGTCTGTAAACCATGCTGTCGGGCAGACCCAGAGCCTTGCCGCAGGCACGCACCTCGTCCTTAAACAGCATTTTCAGAGGCTCTACCAGTGCAAAATCCAGATCCTCAGGCAGACCGCCGACGTTATGGTGAGATTTGATTACCTTTACGGTTTTTGTGCCGGATTCGATGATATCGGGGTAAATCGTTCCCTGACCGAGGAATTCAATGCCTTCCAGCTTTCTTGCTTCCTCCTCGAATACGCGAATAAATTCCGCGCCGATGATTTTACGCTTCTGTTCGGGGTCGGCAACGCCTGCCAGCTTATCCAGGAAGCGGTCAACCGCATCCACATAAATCAGGTTTGCATCCATTTCATCACGGAACACCTGAACCACCTGTTCGGGCTCGCCCTTGCGCAGCAGACCGTGGTTTACATGCACGCAGGTCAGCTGCGAGCCGATAGCTTTGATCAAAAGCGCTGCTACAACAGAAGAATCGACACCGCCGGACAAAGCCAGCAGAACTTTTTTATCGCCGACCTGTTTTTTGATCAGTTCGATCTGATCATTGATGAAATTTTTCATATTCCAGTTGGCTGTGGCATGGCACTCATCAAAAACAAATTTTTTGAGCACTTCCAGCATAGCTGTATGTTCCGGCCAGGCAGGCAGATTTTCTACTTTAGCCAAAGTATGGCCGACAGACATTACCGGCACGCCAAACTGATAAACGGCTGCTTCCACGTCGATCGGCTGACCGTCGATAATATTGTTTTCTCCCCCGTTGATGATGATACCTTTAACATTAGGCAGCTCTTTCAGTTCTGCTGCTGTGATATCATGTGGTTTGATTTCGCTGTAAACACCCAGTTCCCTTACGGCGCGAGCCACCATTGTGTTTTCGTGGCTGCCCAAATCTAAAATTACGATCATATCCTGCTGCATATCCATTCTCCTATCTGCAATAAAATTTTACACCAGCTTAGATATATTAATTGTAACATATTTAACGCCTGCTTCTCCACTAAATTATTGCAGAAAACTTAACTAAATTCATCTTGTGTCTGCATAAAATAAAACCGTACTGTTTTGGATCACAGGTACGGTTTTATTTGTTATCTAATATTTCATACCCTCATTACCATTCTCTGGGTATTTCATTAAAATGTCCGGCGATAAACATAGTCGTCGTAATAGCAGCCAGTAGATTATTCTGTTCGTCTGTCATTTCCGCCATAATGACCATAGTTGTCTGCCCATGGTGTTTGACCTGGCTTTTAACGATCGCCGTCCCCGTACCTGGCAGATTACTGATAAAATTGATATTGAAGCTCAATGTCTGCACAACCTCGCCGACACTGGCTCCGGTAATGCCCATAACTGCATCGGCTAATGCCGCCAAAGCACCACCGTGCACACCCAGCCAGTGATTGGTATGGATGTCAAAATCTATCGGCATCTTTACTGTTGCACCGCCGCAGTGGATCTCATCGATCTCTATCTTCAGCAAATTCATAAACGCGCTGCTGCTCCAGATCTGTTTGATATGAGCAGCTACATCTGTTACTGTGTTCATTCAATCACCTCTTACTTATATATACATATTAACCAGCATCATATACAACGGTACGACAACAATACCTAAAAGCACCGTTAAAAAACTTAACGTCGCCGCATAAGCAGAATCCGCGCCATAAGTTTTAGCTACGATCGCCATCTGTGTCATCGCCGGCATGGTCGCCTGCATAGTGAAAACCTGTGCTGACAGCGCCGTTACAGGCAGAAACGGTATCAGAACCAAAACACATACTGGACAAACCAGAAAACGTCCGGCAACGCCTAGCAGCAGATCTTTATCGAAACCGATTTCTCCCAACGGGATCTTACTCATCTCAATGCCAATAAAAACCAACGATAAAGGCGTCGTCAAATTACCTATATATTGGAAGCTGTTCATCAAAAAAGACGGCAGCCTGCAGTCCAGCAAGACTAAAATGATACCGACAATGAAGCCGGCCAGTGGCGGAGAAAAAATTTTCTTCAGTGCTGCCGGAGAAAAAAACGCTGGTTTATTCTTTGTATCACTCAGGGTATCCTGCACAATATTATGTACACCAAGTGTCCAGAAAAAGGTTGTATTGACCATATAATAAAGCATTACTGCCGGGATACTTTTTTCACCAAACAGAGCCAGGTTGACCGGCAGACCAATAAACATGGTATTAGCAATAAAAAAATTAGTACAGAAAATGCCGCGCCGTTCTTTTTTGATTTTAAAAACGTGAGCAGCTATTTTACCGACACCAAAAGCCAGCAGCATGGAACAGATCGGCAGCAGCAGATCAGGCGCCATGGCAACCAGTTTATTATGATCAAAATTTTTACTGATACTGACGATCATATAAAGAGGTAATGACACAGCAGTTACCAGCCTGGCGATCAATGCGCTGCTGTACTCGTCAAACCAGCCGCGTCTGCTTAACACAAAACCGATACCAATAATAAAAACTATACTGAAAATACCTTCCAGTGCTTTCAAAACAAATTCCATACCGCACCTCTTTTCTGGTTGTAACAGCAAAATAAGGCCCTTTTAGCGGGCCTTATTTTGCTTGATGGAGGAATGGCATAATCACACCTTCTATGCCGGAAGCAGTAAACATCTATCTAATCTTTCCCCTGCGACCTGTCCTAAATAATCGCAACGGGGAATTCCTTGTTTTCAACTAAATATAACGCAGCCGTAACAGACAACAGATCGGCACTGCCGCCGGGACTGATCCGTTCATTCCTGAAAAGTTCTTCACTTTCTGCCAGCAGCCGGCGTCCAGAATCAGTAAAAATACTTCCCTGAGCCAAAATATCTCTGGCACGCTGCTGTACAAACGGCAGCTTCGCATAACCGCAGCGCCAGATGACATTAGAATCCTGCACAACCGTCATTAAATGAACCAAAGCATGAACCAAAGCATCGTTCAGTCCAGCGCCTTTGGCAAACGCTTCCTTTAAGCCAGGCAACCCGTTCTGTCGTACACTGGGAAATCCTGCTTCCACTTCGCCGCGGATACCCGTGATACCATAAGCCTGATATAATCTTTCTCCTGCCGTCAAAGGTCGGTCTGCCTGCAGTCCAGCCAGCTCATTCTCTGTCAGCCCCTGCGTCATTTCTGCCACGATAGAGCACAGTGCTTTACTGTCCAGACCTTTATTCATGGCAGCCCCTGCGGCAGCAGCCAATAGCCCACCGGCAAATAAAATGCCTCTTTGGGTATTGACTCCTTTCGTCACGCGCAGCAGCTCCTGCTCCGCACTGACACCGTAACGTCTTACCTTTCCAAATAACTCCTGATAATTTCCATTATGCTTCATCCCTAAAATCTGTAAATCACTGAAAGCTTTTGCCAAAACCGCAGAACCGGCAGCAAAAGTCAAAATACTCATATCTGTATGAGCACCGCCGCCATGACGGGTGACTAAGCCTGGTTTTGGATGGACGCAAACCTCCATAAAAACCGCCTGCGTCAAAAACATACTCATTTGCCGTAAAGTTTCAGATTTAGCAGAAAGCTGGCGGGCTGATATCTCGACTACTATTTCTTTAAACGTACCTTGCTCATTTAATTTTTTAGCTTGGTGATCATACATCGCTGCACCTGCTTTCTGCCGGGATCATCATTTAACCAAAAATAGCTTTTGTTGCAAAATACAGAATTGACGGAAATACCAGACAACCGGAACCGGTATAGAATGTAGCTGTCATTGCCGCATACGGAACCAGTTTAGGATCGACTGCGGCCATACCGGCAGCCGTACCGGAAGTAGTACCCATCAAGCCGCCAAAGATCATGGCGGACTGAGGATTATCAAGTCCGACAAATTTAGCAACAAATGGAGTTAAAACCATAACTAAAACTGATTTAACTACGCCGGCTGCGATGCTGATGGCTATAACCTCAGAAGACGCGCCCAGTGAAGCCCCTGTTACAGGTCCTACAACAAAGGTTGCCACACCGGCGCCGATGGTTACCAGACTGATCGAATCAGTGTAACCGAAAGCATAAGCCACGCCCACACCTGCGACCCAGGAAGTCAATAAACCAAAAATAAGTGAAAGCACACCGACAAGACCAACTTTTTTGATTTCACGCAGGTCAGCGCCAAAAGCAGTGGAAACGATGGCAAAATCACGGAACATAGCTCCGCCCATAACACCAACGCCGGCAAACATCGGAATGCTCGCCAAACCTTTATGACCGCCGCCGACTACACCGCCGATATATGCCAGAATCAGACCGAAGAAGATCGCAATAGCAGAACCATGGATACGACCCTTAGTCAAACCGCCGATTTTATAGGCAATCCAGGTAGTGATACCGATGATAATAAAAGCCGCAACTAATCCGTTTTTAGTAATAAGTTTAATGAACATTGCTGCGAAATCCATATAAAACGCCTCCCATTCTTTTTATGACTATGCACCAAATTTTCTTAAAATAGGAATAAAGGCAAACCCAAGGACAACGCCCAATATCCCTCCTAATACAGCAACTGTACCGCCGTGCAATGCAGCGACGACATCCTGAATGGAACTCATAGCCACAACGATGGGAATATACATGGCACTCCAGAACGCGATACCCTCCTGACCCTTTTTATCAAGCCAGCCTGCATCTATACCTTTATTGGTAAGAATAATCAGCAGCAGCATAGCAAAACCAACCCCGCCGACATTAGCTTTAACACCCAGAAGCGCGCCTAAAATATCGCCAATGTAATTACCTGTTAAAAAACAAAATGCTAATAACGCAACACCATAAATAATCATGAGATTACACCACCTTAGTACAATTTTTTATTATCGCTCCCCACTCAAGGGGAGCGAAACAACTAAAGGCAACGGTAAAAATTTACTTATTCAACTACGGCAATAACCTGACCGGCACTTACGCGGTCGCCGGGCTGCACTTTATATTCTTTGACTACTCCGGCTACCGGGGAAGGTACCAGCTGTTTCATTTTCATTGCTTCCATTACTATCAGTACGTCTTTTACTTCAACGCTGTCGCCTACTTGTTTTTCAAAGCGAACGATTTTACCGGGTACGCGAGATTTAATTTCCATGATTTATGCCTCCTGTGACAGTATTTCCACAACTGTCTTTTTCTTTAATATTTGTACATCCTGTAAACTCTTGCCTAAAACTGTCTGTGTCGGCTGAAATAATTCAGCCGCCTTAATACCATAGCCATTAATAAGCTCCGTTTCCAGATCAATGTCTACCTGAAACTTCTTTCCAATGGCCTGCAGTTCTGTATATACCTCCTGCAGCTGCTGCAAAGACAATCCCGTTATCAACAGATCAAGATCAGATTCGCTGTTGGTAAAAGGTAAACCGGTAGCTATTTCCAACCCGGCCGAACCTAAAATTCCCAGTTTCAGCCGCCTCTCTGCCGCATAGCTGCATGCCGCCTGCGCCGCTGCCAGACAATTCGTAGATACTTTAAATTCAGCTGCCGCAAGCTCATAAGGCCGTTTCAATTTAACTGCTTCGCCTACCTCCAGCTCTGCTGTCAGGCGTAAACGCCGTCCCTCACATAGCTGCGGATGCACAAAGCCCAACGGTATCACGTCTGCCGAAAGTACTTCCGCACGTCTGACTATTCCGGGAATAACGCTGTCAGCGCGGAAAATATCCGCCGCTAAAAATGCCTTTTCCCCTGTCAGCTCGTTTAAAAACACTTGTTTCAGCCTTGCCCTGCCGATACTGCTCGGATAAACCAGGTCATGCCTTTTTAACTGCGTTTTGTCCATACGGGATCCGCCTTACTGTTCTGCTGATAATCAAGCTGCGCCTGTACCATAGTGTCGAAAAATTCCGTCTGTACAGGCCCGGTGATTGTAACAGAAGGTATTTCAATTCCTGATATAGGATCGCCCCGCAGTTCCAATATTGTTTGTTCGGCATTGACCTGTACTTCAGGACTGACCTTGACGATCCGGCCTTTAATCCTCAAAATACTGCGGGCCACCCTGTTTAAGGTAACGGCTGAGGCCAGAGTAGTAGCTTTTACGATCACTTCATACTCCGGATAAGTCCGTTCCCGGCGGTAAGTAATGATCTTACCGGCCTTATTACAGACATGTCCCGACTCTGAACACGGAAAACTGTCACCCATCGGCAGGCCGCCTGCTATCAGCTCATAATATTGCTGTCCGCCCCTGATGGCCGCCGGTGTCAGTTCGATATCGTCCCTGACAGGGATACCGTCCATAGCCAGCCAGCCTATTTCCTGGCAGCCGTATAAATCATGTACTTCCGCCTGCAGAAGTTCCTGCGCCACCGGCAGCAACTCCAGATCCAGAGGCGTACCGGCAGTCAACAGCTTTACTCCTTTAGGCAGATCTTCAGCAACGCCCATATTTTTAGCATCTGTCAGTGCCGCCCGTAAAAACGCAGACTCACCCACCACAGCTGCAGGCCTCTCTTTATACAGCGCTGCCAGAAAGGCATCACGGCTGGAGCGCACTAAAAACGACCATTTCAAACCAAAATCTTTTAAAGCCCGCCCTGAAAAAACATTTACCAGCGGCGGATAAGTAACAAGCAGCTTATCGCCGCGCTTTAGTCCAGCGCGCTCTAAGATCCTGACCGAAGCTCTGATGCGTGCCGGCAATTCAGCATAGGTAACTCCGACGATATTTTGAAAAGCCGATGTTCCCGTTGTAAAGGTAAGATAAGCAAGATTCAAAGGCGTATGAACATCTTCAATCACATGAGCCGCCGTCGGCCCGGCAATGCCTTTATCCGCCAAAGTACGTTTCGGCATCTCCTCCAGTTTGGGAGCAGAACCGAAATCTTCGACCAGCAGGCTTATTTCCTGAAGCAAGCTGTTCATCTGCAATCTCCTTACGCGTTGATATATTTATCGGCAACTGCAGTAAATTCTGCATTGACCTTGGCAATAGCTTCCATTCTATGTGTCCGTCCGCCCCGCTCATTGCCTAGAATACCTCTGCCCCAGGGACCGAGCAGTTCGCCTTTCCCTTCAGCCTTTAATTTAGCAACCTCATCGATATGCCGGATAATTACTTCCCGCATATCTTCTACTTGATTGACAATTTCCTGTACGCCGCCCAGTTTGTAGAAGAAATCTACACCGGCTGCAAAAACAGGATTGCTGGTAGAAAGCTCTTCCAACCGTTCGATATCCATTTTCGTGATCCTGGCAATGGAGGTCAGCGGCATAACATGGATCATGGTGCCGAAATCTTTGGAAAGGGCCAGAATATGGTCGGCCTGCAAACCATGGCACAGAAAAGCTCCGGAAATTGCGCGGCCAATGACCATGGCCACGATTGGATGTCCTGCTTTGCGTGCTTCGGCTAAAGCCAGCTGATAACCGCCTGTGGATTTATTCATACCGGCGATTTCTTCCATTTTGCCGGGACCGTTACCAGGAGTATCAACTATCAAAACGATAGCGCGTTTCTCAGGCAGCGGTTTATCCTTATCGGCTTCCATAGTCCGATAAACTGCCGTTGCCATCTTATAACCTTCCTCAAGTCCGATGACACCGCCGAAAACAACAGGAAATCTGTCGTTAAACGCCATCGCATCATTAGCGATGATCGTAGTCGGTTTGCCGTTCAGCTTAGCAGTACCGACAACAGACCCGGGGCCATAATCAGGATCGAAGCTGTAACCGTCAATGATATTTTCCTGGAAGGAATCTTTATCGATGATCATATCAATAGCATCGCGTCCGCGACCTATCATAGTGTTGTCCAATTCTTCCATGTTCATATTCCTCCTTTTCCTTAACTGCGTACTCTGCGTTTTACTACTTTAAGGAATTCCGCTGTCGTCATCTCAGGCAAAGCTGCCGGATCTTCATTACCGAAATATTTCCACAGATCCATCGAATCCTTCGGCTGCATATCTCCAACAAGCTTCACCAGCTCCTGCTGTTCCTGTACCAGCTTCAGAGAACCGATACGGCGCATTTTTTCGATCTCAGCCATTGGTATCTCAGCCACTTCAGCCAGAGTTTTATGGAACTCACCGATTTTATCTTCAACAAGATAGTTACAATCCTGAATGATATATTTATGTTTAGCGCCGGTTGTCCGGTAAACCAAAGCCTTGTTGGAAGCGTCAAATTCGTCTTTGCCCATTTCCTGTTCGATTACTTCCGGACCAGTCAGGCCGATACGCCCTTCTTCATTCATCACAATGACGTCGGTAGCTGCAGCTACAAAGCCCATACCGCCAAAGCAGCCGACTTTACTGCCAACTACCGCTACTACCGGAACGATACCGCGGCAGTCCTGGAAGGCATCCATTACTTCGGCATGGGCCAGAAGTCCGGCATTGGCTTCGTGCAGACGTACGCCGCCGGTTTCAAAAGAAACCGCGACCAGCGGACGTCTTGCAGCATATTCTTCAGGATATTTAGCTTTAATGTT
>OGOA01001198.1_pt1 | contig 13652 bp, 7 predicted proteins | sample 1573621 | NCBI WGS metagenome assembly OGOA01 (sample SAMEA2581917, study PRJEB24529) | metagenome | biome: Human gut stool | place: China | collected 2011
CGCCAGTAGTCCTTCGCACGGGAGAAATCAAGACTGTTCCGGCTGGTCGGCTGAATGAGCTTCTCTGAAATCGCCGGGACGCTCGGGTTCTTCTGCTGCAGGAACTGCGTGAGCTTGAAGTACGTGCACTCCGTGATGATCGGATTATTTTCGATAAAGTACCGCGTCCACTCAGGCGTCAGCTGAATGCCATCCTTACTGATCACGTAAGGCGTCCGGCCGGCGTTCATCGCTTTCTGGCTCAGGTCGCGCGTGAGGTTATCCTTCTTCGACTCAAAGGACTTCCCGAATTCCTTCCGGTACTCCGCGTACTGGTCATTGAACACCGCGGCGATAAAGCGCTGCGGAACATAGCGCGTCATCATCCGGATCTTTTTCTCCACATCCGGATTCTGGATCCCCATAACCGCGGCCACGATATCGTCGTACGACGAATCATCCGGCAGATGGCACTCTTCCCTCACGGCATAGATCAGTTCCGCGAGCTGATCTGAGTACCCGAGATTCAGACGGAAATAGATCACCGGGTACCAGGCGGCTGCCACCATGCGGGCCGTCATCTCTTTAAAGGAAACGAATTCGCGTTTGTTTTCAGACGCGATCCTGAGGAGCGCGAGCATCCAGACGTACTTGTAGCAGTTCGTCGTATTGGCCAGCATCTGCTCAAGCGTCCCCCCTTTCGGAGACGTCGTCGCGATCGCGAATGAAAACACGTTATCTGATGCCATGCGTGGAATGCCTTGATAAATTCCAGATGCGGATTGCCCTATTTTAGGGCGTACTGGTGCAGGAAAAGGAATGGGGCTTTCTCATGGAACCAACCACCCTGGAGTCGGAAAGAATCTCCCCGCCATCAGCAGGCTACAGACGCAGATCGTTCCCGGATATGTAGTCGGATTGCCACTTCGAAAAGCCCTGAATTTTTGCCTGCAGGAGAAGAGCCCCAACCGCGTCCTGCAGCTTCTCCCGCAGCTGCGCCTCGTGTTTAAGGAGATCAGCGATACTTTTCGCATTTGGCATCAGATCACGGTAAGCATCCATAATCGGATCCGCTTTTTTCTTTTTTTTGTTTTTTTCAATATTCTCGGGCTTTTCCCAATCTATATTGGCTTTAAGCCCCAGGATCTGAATATTGCAAAAATCATCCAGAAAATCCCTGTCAGGTAAATTGTCGCTTTTACTGCTGTTCGGTCTGCCAAAGGTTGGCACAAGATTCCAAAGCCGGTCGTGAAGAACAAATCTCCAGGGCACAAAGTGATCGATTGCCAATCCGCCCAGACGATTTAAAGCATTTTCGGTGAATGGGTTCTTCGTGTAGATGTCATACACCTGTTCATTCGACTTGATAGCCCGCTTCCAGTAATTTCTTGCGCTTTTGAATTCCTCGGTTTCCTTTCTCTCCGTCGGTCTTATCAGCTTTTCAGAAACAGCCGGAACGTTAGGATTCCTCCGCTGAACGAACTGGGTCAGCTTGAAATACGTGCTGTCCGTAATCATCTGGCTGTAATCCAGAAAGAACTGTATCCAGTCTGGCATCAGCGTTATGCCGCCTTTCTCAATCACATAGGGCGCCTGAGATTTATTACCCGCCTCTTGGCTGAAAATCTTGACATCATTATCTTTATGACCTTCAAAAGACGAGCCATACTGCCGCTTGCTTATCGCGAGCTGATCATCAAACAAGGATCCAATAAACCGAGAAGGGACATAGCGGGTCAACTTACTGAGTTTGCTTTTCAGCTCTGAATTCCTGCTTTGCAAAATTGCCTCAATGATTTCCTCATAAGAGGCGTCATCCGACAAGGCGCATTCTTTTTGAACGAGCCGAATCTTTTCCTCTAACTTATCTGAGTAACCAAACTTCAGACGGAAATAAACGACTGGGTACCAGGCGGCCGCGATCATGCGGGCAGCCATTTCCTGATTGGAAATAAACCCGGTTTTGCCCTCAGAAACGATTTTGACAAGAGAAAGCAGCCAATAATATTTATAGCTGGCGGAAACATCAGCAACCATCTGCTCGAGCTGGCGTCCTTTTGGAGACGCTATGTTCGCAAACGAAAAAGCGTTATCTGCTGCCATAGATGGATTGCCTTGATTTATAGCGGATGCTGAAAGTCCCTATTTTAGGGCGTCTGGCGGTCTTTTCCTCTCGCTCTAGAAATCCGCCTCGTACGCGCCGCTCACCTCGAGCCTCGCGAGAAACGCATCCCTCATCGCGGCTTTCGGAATCACGGGCGGGATGGGAGCTCTGGCAATCAATGGATCCGCGAGAACCAGGTCCCGCAGTTTCCAGCCAGAAAACTGCCTGTAGACGAGGTACACCTGATCGAGCCCCTCTTTCTCATCTGCCGTGAGTCCCGGGTCTCCGGTCTCCGAGGAGTTCAGAATCCTGAACCCTGGCTCTTTCCCATATTTCTCAAAAAGCGCCGGAATCACGGGTCCCATCTGCCACACTTCGAAATCCTCTTCGAAAAGCGGCTTTCCGGTCATCGCCAAAGAAAATCCCTGACTGTAATAGAGGAGTTTCTGAAGCACCGGAAGCGTCATGACGTCTCCTGACTCCTCATCCATTTTGGCGAGCAGATACCGGATCGCTTTCTCACAGGCTGTCATCACGGGATCCTCCCTTTGATTCATCCGCGTCACAGTAATGGTTTCTGAGCCGGGTCACCGGAATCCACTTCACGGAAACCGCTGATTTCCCGTGGATTCCAGAGAACCCTCTTTCCCCCATTCTGTCAGGAAAAAGCACGCCTTATTGACCCAAACACGTTTTGTTTCGATTTATCTATATCACTAAAGAGATAAGGATATTGACTTAGGCGGTTAACTGTCTTTTAATGACGTTGCAATCAAAAATTGACAAGTCAATTTGACAGGTTTGAGGGGAGAAACAGCGTGATGAATACCAAATCCATTCGTTTTGCCGCCGTGATGGCAGCCGTGATCGGAGCCTTTGCTTTCCAGGCATCCGCCGCGACCGTAACCACGACCGGCACCGGTGTTGGGAAGGACGGCGATATCAAGGTTCAGGTGACCTTTGACGCGAATAAGATCCAGTCAATCAAGGTCCTCTCTCAGAACGAGAACCCGGTTCTCGCGGAGAAGGTCTTTACAGATCTTAAAGACAACGTTGTCAAAACGAATTCCACGGATCTCGACGCCATCTCAGGCGCCACGTTCTCATCGAAAGGCTTTCTCGCGGCCGTGAAGGGCGCGGCGAAGAAGGCGGGCGTGACGCTCACGAAGGACGGACAGAAGTCGCTTAAGAAAGCGGCCTCGATGATTCCGGCGAAGAGCACCTATGACGTGGTCGTCGTGGGTGCCGGCGGCGCTGGGTTCGCGGCCGCGATTGAGGCGAAGAACACCGGGGCGAGCGTCGTGATGCTGGAAAAGATGCCGACAGTCGGCGGCAACTCCCTGATCTCCGGCGCTGAAATGAATGCCGCTCGGAACTGGGTCCAGCCGAAACTCGGGATTCTTGATGACTCCGCCGAACGCCACGCTCAGGACACCTATATCGGGGGCGACAAGAAGGGCGACCTTGAAGTGATCCGCACGATGACGGGGAACGCGCTTTCCGCCGCCAAGTGGGCCCGCGACTATATCGGCGTCCGGTTTGAACCCGATAACCTCTTCATGTTCGGCGGCCACACCCGTAAGCGCGCCCTGATCCCGTACGGCCAGACCGGCACCGAATTCATCACGAAGCTCTACGCGAAGGCGAACGAACTCAAGATCCCGGTCATCACCAATATGAAAGCCGTGGAACTTATCAAGGATGCCTCAGGCCGCGTGGTCGGCGTGAAGGCGACGATGAATGGGCAGAATTACGAGTTCGACGCGAAGGGCGGCGTGGTGCTCGCGACGGGCGGCTTCGGTCACAATGCCGCGATGGTGAAGAAGTACGACCCGTCGCTCGATGAACGCTTTAAGTCCACGGACTCCCCGTCCGCGACGGGCGAAGCGCTCTACATGGCGGAACGCGCCGGGGCGGAACTCGTCAACATGCAGTACATCCAGACCTACCCGATCTGCGACCCGGTCTCGGGCTCGATTGAGCTGATCGCCGACGCCCGGTTTGACGGCGCCATTCTGATCAACCAGAAGGGACAGCGTTTCGTTGAAGAACTCGGGCGCCGCGACGTGATCTCGCACGCGATCCTCGCGCAGCCAGGCTCCTACTGCTGGGTTCTCTGGAACGACAAGATCGGGAATATTTCGAAGACCGTCGAGGCTCACCCGGACGAATACTCCGTCTTCACGAAGACCGGCACGATGAAGACCTGCGGTGACCTGAAGTGCATCGCGGAATTCACGAAGATCCCTTACTCCAACCTCAAGGCGACGATTGACCGCGTGGATTCGATGACGGGGCCGGGGAACGACAAGGACTTCCATAACCGCGGCGGCCTCGTCGATATGTCGCAGGGCAAGTACTACGTCGTGAAGGCCGTTCCGTCGATTCACCACACGATGGGCGGCATCCGCATCAATCCGAAGTCCCAGGCGCTCGATAAGAACGGCAAGGTGATTCCGGGGCTCTATGCCGCGGGCGAAGTGACCGGTGTCACGCACGGCACGAACCGCCTCGGCGGGAACGCCTACGCGGATATCCTCGTCTTCGGCCGCATCGCTGGTGAAGGCGCGGCCTGGGACGCTCTGAGTCTCGGGAAGACCGCGAAGTAACCAGTAAGACAAAGACCGCCCGAAGGTGACTCCGGGCGGCAGGGGATAGCGGCTGATTCCAGCTTCACACCACCCAATCCATCCGCTCTCCCCGGCACCGCCCTTAAAAAAAGTTGCTGAGAACAACCTGACATAACAACAATCGCCACAGAGGAGTACATCAATGCCTTCTGAACAGCAGCTGACCAAAGCCATTATCAACATGGCGGTGGAAGCCTGGCATTTCAAGGAAGCTTTTGAGCAGATGATCGCGAAGGCAAAGCCTGAGGATCAGGTGCGCTATCGGAACCAGCTGAAATGGTCGCTTCAGAGAACAAAGGAAGCGCTAACTACCGCGGGGCTTCATGTCGCTGACATTCCGGAAGGAATGCCTTTTAACCCAAGTCTCAAGATCACGGCTGTCAATATGGATGAATTTGAGCCGGGGGATGAAATCGTGATCGAGCAGGTGCTCGAACCCACGATCCTCACGGCAGATAACCGGATCGCCCATATCGGATCGGCGACACTCGCGACGGCGGCCGAATTCAATGCCGCGTCTGAACCCGCCTGACCGCTTTTAAAAGAACACTGACATCCGCCGCGATTCTCAAGCGAACCGCGGCTTTTTCTTATCTGAAAACCAGAATACGGGTAATTCCCTAGTCCGATTCCAAGGGACCGACTTCTTTTATATAGAGATAACGATCAGAATGCGGCCGGTGCAACGTTTACCGTACCGGTTTGATAGAGGAATCTTGATATATATATTGATAAATCAAAGAGCTTCCCCGCTCACTGACCTCCCCTCACCCGAACTCAGACCCGAAAACCTCGTCACGTCGGATGCCCGTTTGCATAACTGAAAATGAAAAACGCGTATGGTCAGCCCCGATTCGGACAGGCTCCGACCGCTTCATTCCGACTCATCATTCGTTCCGCCGCCGCGGAAATTGGGTTTATTTTGGTTAAACTACTGGAGACTTTCTCCAGTAAGAGGCACCGATGACACTCAATGAACCGATCGAGCTTGCGTTCGCAGGCCACGAGACATTTCCGCTCAGGCAGCAGTGGCTTAAAAAATCTGTTGACCACGTGAACAAGGCAGAACAGGACGCGCGGTCCGATCACTGTTTTGACAGTGACAGCGAAGACGTCATCATTGAGCTCGGTGTCGGTAAAAACATGGTCAAGGCCATGCGTTTTTGGGCACTCGCGACCGGTTTTGTTGAGAAGAAGCCTGAGAAAAAGTCTGAGCTTCAGGTGACCGGCATCGGTAATCTTATCTTCAATGACGCTGACGGGCTAGACCCGTACGGCGAAAATCCCGCGACGACGTGGCTCGTGCATTGGAATCTCGCGAGCCGCCCCGATCGCCTGACTGTTTTCTGGTACCTCTTTAATAAGGTCAACCGCTCGACCGTCACCCGTACGCAGCTCCTTGAACAGATTTTCGAATTCGCTCAGGGGCGCAGCAAGCGCGTAACAGAAAACACAATCAAGCGCGACATCGAGGTCTGCTTCCGGTCCTACGTTCCGTCTTTCGGTGCCCGGTCCAAAAAGACCACGGAAGAAATCGTGGAGCCGATGCTGAGTGACCTCGGAATCCTGAATTCTCTCTCCCGTGACGAGGTTGAGCTCTATCGCTCCCGCCGTCCCACGCTTCCCGCGGAACTCTTTATCTACGCGGTGATGGATTACTGGAATCAGAGAGCCGATCAGTCCTCCACGCTCGACTTTATTCACTTGAACGATATCGGCGCCCCGGGCCGCGTTTTCAAACTCTCGGAACCCGCCGTGTACGACTACCTCGAGCGTCTTGAGGAGCTGACAGACGGCGCTCTCGCGTGGACCGAGCAGGCCGGCGTCCGCTGCATCGTGCGGCAGAAGAAAGCGCTGACGGACCGTGAAGGATTTATGCGTGACATGCTGAAGCGCGCCTATGGGAATAAGACTGAGGGGAACATCTGATGACCGAAAAAACACTAGCGAGCATCGTCTCGGTCGCCCGGCGCTTCCAGCGTTCGACGAAGATTGACGCGGACTACAATTCGCCCGAGGCGCTCTCGGGGTTCGTCCTGCAGACTTCAGGCCTCAACGCCGTCAACACCATCGCGGACTTCTATCAGAAGTCGACCCAGCGGGCGTTCACGCTGACGGGTCCCTACGGCAGCGGCAAATCCTCGCTCGCCCTCTTCTTCAGCAGCCTCCTCACGGGGTCGGATCCCGTGCGAGCTGAGGCGCTCTCGATTCTCAAAGCCGCGCCTGAAGCCGCTGAGTCCGGGCTCGCCGCCTTTGGGAAAGAGAAGCCCTGGCGCTTTGTGTCACTTCTCGGTCACCGCGCGTCGCTCGCGGATGACTTCCTGAAGGCCATCCATGCCGAGGGAGAGGACGTCCGAACCGCGATCGACGCCCTCGTCGCCGGCACGAAGACCGGGGACGGCGTGCTGCTCATCATTGATGAGCTGGGCAAGTATCTCGAAAACGGCAACTCCGACAACTGCTACTTCCTTCAGGAACTCGCCGAAGCAATGAACCGGAGCGACAGCCGGATCATCGTGCTCGGCATCCTGCATCAGGCGTTCAGCGCCTACGCGGCGGATCTCTCGAAACTCGAGCGCGATGAGTGGGCGAAGGTGCAGGGGCGTTTTGTCGATATTCCGCTCCTCGCGGGGCCGGACGAAATCCTGCAGCTCCTCTGCCGCTCGATCGTCAGCGCGGAGCGCCCGGAAATCGAGGGGCTTGAGGCGTGCGTTGATCTCGTTGTGAATGAACTCGCGAAGAACTGCCCGGTGGATAAGCCGGCGGTCCGTGAGACGCTTCTCAAGGTCTGGCCTCTGAACCCGGTTGCGGCGTCGCTCCTTGGACCGCTTTCCCGCCGTCCGTTCCTTCAGAATAACCGCTCGGTCTTCAACTTCCTCACATCAGTCGAGCCGCTGAGCTTCACGAATTTCCTTGCTTCCGAGCCGCTTGAGAAGACCGCCCGGATGTATTCGCCGTGCGACCTCTGGGATTATCTCGAAGCGAACTTTGAGCAGGCGATTCTTTCCTCGCCCGCGGACAGCCACCGCTGGACACTCGCGAGTGACTGTGTGGAGCGCGCCGAGCGCACGCAGGATGAAGAGCTTGTCCGCATCGTGAAGACTGTGGCGCTCCTTGACCTCTTTAAGCGGGGCTCGGGGCTTGAAGCGACGGTCGGCATTGTCGCTGCGGCGAACGCGGTGACCATTGAGCGCGCCCAGGCGTGCCTCGATGAGCTCGTGGATAAGAAGATCCTGATCCTCCGCCACTTCCTGAACGCCTATTCGCTCTTCGAAGGCAGTGACTTCAATATTGAAGAGGAACTCGGGAAGGCGGTCGCGAATATCGACGCGATCACGCCCGCGATCATCAATAGCAGCCTGAAGCTGAACCCCGTTATCGCGCGCCGCCACTATCTCGAGACCGGGACGCTGCGGTGGTTCGATAAGGTGATCGCGACGCCGGACCACCTGGAGGAACTCCTGAAGCGGGGCGGCACCGAGGGGCAGCTGCTCCTCTGCATCCCCGGCCGCAGTGAAACCGAGGATGAGCTGCGGGCGTTCGTCACCGAGTCGATCCCAAAGCTCTCGATGGATAGCCTCACCTTTATCGGTGTCGCGCACCAAAGCAACCGCATCCGTGACCTCGCGAAGGACCTCGAAGGGCTGAAGCAGGTGATGAAGGATCCGCGGCTTGAGGGTGACCCGACCGCGAAGCGTGAGCTGAAGTCCCGCCTCTCCTTCGTGACAAACGAGCTGACGGAGCTTCTTGAGGACGCCTTTAATAACGCGGACTGGCTGGATAAGGATGGCGTGAAGCACGCTGTCACGAATCAGCTCCAGCTGAATACCCTCGTTTCCGCCACGTGCGAGCAGGTTTTCAATAAGGCGCCGGTGATTAAGAACGAGCTCGTGAACCGCGATACGCTCTCCTCCAACATCACGTCCGCCCGTAAGCAGCTCCTTTTCGCGATGGCAGAAGCTTCTGGCGAAGAGCGCCTCGGAATCACGCAGTTCCCGCCTCAGGCGATGCTCTACGTGACGCTCCTTCAGCAGACCGGCATTCACCGGAAGCTCGAAACCGGCGCTTACGGCTTCACGGATCCCGACCCCGAGAGCAGTCTCTACGGTATCTGGAGCGACACAGAGGCGTTCGTCCGATCCCAGCCTGAAACCCGGATTCTCGACCTCTACGCCCACTGGGCTGAGGCGCCGTTCGGCCTCAAGCAGGGCGTGATGCCGATCCTCGCGCTCGCCTTTATCTTCGCGAAGCGGAACAACATCGCGATCTACACGGATGGGATGTTCCAGCCGGAACTGAATAAGGACTGGGTGGAGCTCTTCGTCGTGGATCCGAAGCGGATCAGCCTCAAATTCATCGAGAACTCGATGGATCAGCAGGACCTGTTGAAGGGCCTTCAGGAGTCGCTCACCGCGATTGGTGAGCGGAACGTGGAAAACTCCGCGCTCTCCGTTTCACGCGCCATTGTCCGCATCGTGCTCACGTGCCCGAAGTGGGCGCTGACGACGAACGACCGCCGGTTCTCACCGAAGACGATCGCGTTCCGTAACGTCGTGATCAAGGCCGCAGACCCGATCAAACTGATTTATGAGGACCTCGCGTCGGTGTTCGGGACGGAGGACGTGAAGACACTCGTCCATGACACGATCCAGGCGCTGACCGAGATCCGCTCCTTCATGCCTGACATGCTCGCGAGCATGCGCGCGTTCCTCTACAAGGCGCTCAATTCCGACGGGAATCTCGAGACGCTGCACGCCCGCGCGAAAACGATTCAGTCGAAGGCCGGGTGGTCGAGCATCAACGCCTTCGTCGCCCGTATCGCGGCGCTGAACGAGTCCGACGCCTCGATCGAAGGCATCATCTCGCTCTGCGTCGGAAAGATGAAGGGGCAATGGACCGACCACGACATTGAGGCCGCTCGGAATAAAATAGCTGAGTGGGGGTTAAGTTTCAGACACCAGGAAAGCCTTGCGGTCCTGAAGGACATGGAAGGCGGACGGCGCCTCATCAGCTTTGTGGTGGGCGGCACTGAGGATCACGGCGAGGCCGTTGTTGACCTTCCGCTTCAGGCATCGCCCGAGGTTTCTGAATACAAGTCAAAGCTCACCGGCATCAGCGAAGACGTTCCTGACGACGTGAAGCTCGCGGCTCTGATTGAACTCAGCATGGAGCTGCTGAAGAGGAGGAAGAATGGCTGATCGTCATGTACTGGGAATTTCAGGCGGCAAGGATTCGGCGGCTCTAGCGGTCTATATGAGCATCAACCACCCGGAGCTCGATATCGAATACTTCTTCACCGATACCGGTAAAGAGCTCCCTGAGGTGTATGAGTTTCTCGGGAATCTGGAAGGGTTCCTCGGGAAGCCGATCAAGGTGCTGAACCCGCATAAGGACTTCGACTACTGGCTGAAGGTCTTCCATAACTTCCTCCCCTCGCCCCAGACGCGCTGGTGCACGAGGATGATGAAGCTCTACCCGTTTAAGGAATGGATCAAGCCGATGCTTGAGGCGGGTGATCAGGTCTACAGCTATGTCGCGATCCGCGCCGATGAGCCTCACCGCACGGGGCTTGTCGATTCAGACCCCAATATGCACGTCATTTTCCCGCTCCGAGAGGCGGGGATTGATAAGCAGGGGGTTTACGACATCCTGGAATCCTCCGGCATCGGACTCCCCAAGTATTACGAATGGCGTTCCCGCTCGGGCTGCACCTTCTGCTTCTTCCAGCAGAAGATCGAGTGGGTGCACCTCCTTGAGCGTCACCCCGACAAATTCAAGGAAGCGATGGAGTACGAGAAAGAGGCGACCGCTTCCGGTTCCCCCTTCACCTGGAGTCAGGGCGAGTCGCTCGCTGATCTCAGCAAGCCCGAACGGATCAAGCAGATCAAATTCGACTTTGAGCTGCGAAAGGCCCGCGAATTGGCCCTCCGCCCAGCGAATCCGCTGCGTGCCGGACTCGAGCGCGAGCTCGATATGGACGATATTTACGGGGATGACGAAGGAAACGGCGCCTGCAACATCTGTACTAAATAAACCTACCCTCATACAATACCAGGCAGTATTTACTGAGAGACGACCAAATGGATAAACCCGAAGGCTGTAAGACCGCGGAAAACTTTGTCAAACTCATCTCAAAGTTTGCCCCTCTGGCAAGCGGTCAGTGCCTTGTCGACGAGAAAGTCGAACGCCAGACCCGATTGCTCGGCGTTCCCTCCATTAACCTGCCGGCGCCCTATGTCGACGAAATCGAAAAGGTTCTCCGCTCTGACGGCCCCTGCTCCGTTCTGATCACCGGGGTCGCGGGCGACGGCAAGACGTACCACGGCCGTCATGTCTGGAAGAATCTCGGAGGCGACCCGAAGGTCTGGGATTCATCCCGTGACAAAGAACCGAATCTCCACCTGGAGATCACCACAGCCGGCGGTCACCCCCGTACGATCTACTTCATTCAGGATCTGAGCACAAAAGAGTACGAGTCGGTGGTCATTCTCCCGGAGACCGGTGAAACCATCTTTGACCTGCTTCTTCGTTCTCTCAGTGACGAAACGTGTTCCGTGGTCATCTGCTGCAACCACGGTCAGCTGCTGAAGCGGCTGCGGGACAGCGGACTTGACCCTTGTGTCAGCATGGCGGATCGTCTCGAAGATACATTCTTCAGCCAGAAAGGCGAAGTGGATCTCCAAGGCACCCCTCAGATCAAGGTCTTCGACCTTTCCCGTCTTCCTCAGCACCGGAATTTCGACGAAATCGTGCGGCAGTTCTGCAGCCACGACGCGTGGCGGAACTGTGTGTCCTGCGATAACTACAAGGTGTGCCAGATTCAGAAGAACCGGGCTCAGCTTTGGGACAGTGAGAAGGGGGAGTTCACCAATGTTGAGCAGAAGATTTCCCGCCTGATCAAGCTTTCCGGTCTTGACGGCAATCACCTGCCGATCCGGAACCTGATGAGCCTCGTCTCAAACGCGCTCGTAGGCTGCAACCACTCGCAGAGCCGGAAGAAAGGCGTGCCTTCTGATAACTGCGCCCGGGCCCGGTATGCGGCGGATCCGAAGAACGATCTCGATATGGATTTCTTCAGCAACATTCTCGGAAACAATTTCCGGGAACAGGAAAGGCGGAAGAAAGCGATTTTCTCGGTGCTGTCCCAGTACGAGTGCGGCGTATCGGGTGACCGGCTGTGGGATCGGTTCCTGCTGACGGGCGGCCTGATGGAGAACAGCGGCTCTCCCGACAAAGGCAAAAACCTCACGGCGCTCTATGAGTTGCTGAAGGATGACCTGCCGGGAACCGGCGAAGGGGTTGCCGGAATTGGACGTTCCGACGTGGATTTCGACGAGGATGAAGCCGAAACCCGGCTCCAGGAATATAACGAAGCAGCTGAGAAAAACCGCCGAAAGCTTTTCTTTCTTCTTGACGACAAGGATGACACCTACCCCAGCAGCTGGAAACTCACCTCACTGAAGCACGCGAGGGAGTATTTCAGCCTGCTGAAGAAAATCAATTCAGGCGGCCGGGGAAAAGCGGCGCTGCCAGCTGAAATCGTGAAGGGGCTCAATCGGATCATGACGGGCGGCGCCCTCACATCAGCAAGCAAGATTTTCGTGACCACCAACGGCACAGCGGCGAACTGCTTCGTCGGGAACAGTATCGCGGCTGAAATTACGGCAGAAAACGGCCGTCACGACTGGTCCCGCCTTGAATGGGATGCCGAGTGTGAGGAGGAATTGAAACCTCCGGTCATCGACTTCTGTTTCGATGACGCGGTTGAGGGGGCTTCAGTCCGTTTCGCGCTCACACCGAGCCGCTATGAGTGCCTCGCCGCCGCGGCTGACGGCGCGCTCCTTGAGACCTTCTCCAAAAAATGATCGGCGACTTCATGAATCTGAAGTCTGAACTCATTGTGGCGTACGAACGGCTTCAGGCCGATAGTGAGACTTCGGAAGACTCTCTGAATCTTGAACTCACTTCCGGCGGAAAGCTTAAAACGATCAGGATCCACTATGCTGAATAAAGACGACGATAATAATGCACCCTCGCCCCGCAAATTCGTTCTGGAGGAATTTATCTGGGGGCACCGTCTGCATGACGATCAGGACATCAACATGGTTCTGCTCGAGTTTCTCTGCGCCATTCAGAATCTGCCTTTCTCGGAATACAGCCCGAACAAGTTTGTTTACCAGATTCCCAGGAGAAAGGTTCTCCGGGCCCTCATCTTCAACAATCCGCAGATTGAGGCGATCGGCGAAAAAACGGACGATCCCTGGGGCGAGTGGGAAAAGCTGTTTAAGGAGAACGGGGAGAACCGAGATCTCTTTGCCGCGGACTCCGGCTGGAACTGCGAGTATCTGAAAAAAGCCTTCGCTGCCGATGAGGGGGAGAAGAAGTCGTTTGAGAATTTTGCTCAGACAGTGCGCTTTCTCCGATCCTCAGCGATTAATATCCGAAGCGATAAGCGCTGGACGAGCCTCTTTGTCTTCCCCTGGGGAGAGGACTGCCTCTACGTAGATATGTCACTGAAAGGAGGTCAGGACAGGCGCTTCTTCGCTCGCGGCGGCATTCTGGTGTACCTGATGCTCGCGCACGCCAATAACCGCTCAAAGCTTGAAGCGCTCCTTCGGGAAAAGCTCCTTAATTCAGACAGCCCGTATGACCGGATCTGCAAGGCGCTTCAGAGCTACGGCGAATCGTGCAAAGTGCCGGATGATTTCGCCACAGAATCCGGCTCGTCTCTTCCTGACGACAAGCAGCTCACACCCCGTGACCTCGCAAACTTCAATAGTCTCTGCGATGACCTGATTCAGGTGCTCAGTCTCAATATGCCGGCTCCCGATATGCTGCATTACTTCCGGGACGCTATCGGGCTCCACCTGATCCGCTGGATTCTGGACCGCGGCAGCTGGGCGCTTGAGAAGCCAGAGGACAGCCGCTATATCATCTGC